>ERZ809296.298-NODE-298-length-88088-cov-5.190917_pt1 | contig 88088 bp, 77 predicted proteins | sample MGYA00520511_ERZ809296 | MGnify/ENA primary metagenome ERZ809296 (study PRJEB31576, sample SAMEA3212662) | Homo sapiens | biome: human-gut; feature: human gut; material: fecal | place: Sweden | collected 2012 ...
TGTTTCTCCGGCGGATAGCGCCGGGGCGGCGGGGCCGTGCGGGTGCGGACGGGCTGGCGCTGGCGGCGGCCCAGGGTCCCGGTGCCGTCCATGGGCTGGGTCGGCTCTTCTGGGACGGGCTGAGCGCCGTGGAAGGCGGCCAGATTATAGTGAAACTCCACCTGGGGATTCTTGCGGAATTCCTCCAGGTCCCGCAGCATGGCCTCGGCGTTCATATAGCGCTGGTCGATGCGGGAGGCCATGGCCTTCATGGTGATCTCCTCCAGGCCAATGGGAATATCCGGCACGATCTCGCGGGGCGACATGGGCTTGGCGCTGATGTGCTGGATGGCCACGGAGACGGGAGTGTCCCCGTCGAAGGGCAGGCGGCCGGTCAGCATCTCATAGAGGACGACACCGGCGGAGTAAATGTCGGCGCGGGCGTCGATGTGGCTGCCTCTGGCCTGCTCCGGGGAGATATAGTGGACGGAGCCAAGGGCCTCCTGGGTCATGGTGTTCTGGGCAGCGGACATGATGCGGGCGATGCCGAAGTCAGCTACTTTGACGCTGCCGTCCCGCAGGACCATGATGTTTTGGGGCTTGATGTCCCGGTGGATGATCCCCCGGCTGTGGGCGTGGCCCAAGGCCCGGACGATCTGGGTGATGAAGTAGAGGGACTCCCGCCAGTTCAGGCGGCCGTCCTTTTTCTGCATATATTGTTTCAGGGTAATGCCGTCGATGAGCTCCATGACGATATAGTCCAGGTCATCCCCCTTGCTCACGTCGTAGACGGAGACGATGTTGGGGTGGGAGAGCATGGCAACGGCCTGGGCCTCCTCGTGGAAGCGGCGGCGGAACTCGGCGTCCGAGGCCAGGTCTTTTTTCAGGACCTTGATGGCAACAAACCGATGCAGCCGATGGCAATAGGCTTTGTAGACCACCGCCATGCCGCCGACGCCGATCACGTCTAGGATCTCATATCGGTTATCGAGCATTTTACCGATGTATTGATTCATGGCAACACACTCCTTCTCACAGCTGGAACAGCACGACGGTGACGTTGTCCGGCGCTCCGTGGTCCAGGGTGCGGGCCACCAGCCGCTGGCAGATCTCTTGGGGGGAGCCGCCGGCCAGAACTTCCTTTTGGATCTCCTGATCGGTGACCTCGTTGATGAGACCGTCGGAGCACAGCAGGAGCGCATCCCCCGGCGCAACGGTCTCCTGGAAGAGGTCCGCCTTCACGCGGGGCGAGGTCCCCAAGGCCCTCGTAATGAGGTTTTTCTGGGGATGCCGCCGGGCCTGCTCCGGGGTCAGGTCGCCATTGGCGATGAGATCCTCCACGACGGAGTGGTCACGGGTGATGCGGCGGATGCCGTCTGGCCGGATGAGATAGGCGCGGCTGTCCCCCACATTCACCACTTCCAGGGTCTCCCCCTGCAAAATGAGGCCCACCAGGGTCGTCCCCATGCCGATGCAGGCGTCGTCTGTGGAGGCCTTGTGATAGACCACCCGGTTGGCGTCCTCCGCAGCGGCCAGGAGCAGCTTCCCCGTCTCTCCGGGGAGGTCCGGGCCGCGCAGGTCTTCCAGGTGGGTGCGGAAGGTCTCCACCGCCAGCTTGCTGGCGATGTCCCCCGCCTTGGCCCCGCCCATACCGTCGCAGACCACGCCCCAGGCCAGGCCGCGCTCCGGAATGGTCTCATAGGCGCAGGAGTCTTGGTTTTCTCGTCGAACGATCCCTTTGTCAGTCAATCCCCACACAGAAACCATGGGGAATCATCTCCTTTCTCCGCTCTCATCGCTGGCCCTTGGCCTGCTCCCGCAGGGCTTTCCGGCGCAGCTGGCCGCACGAGGCGTCAATGTCGCTGCCCAGGCGGCGACGCACCGTGGCGGTGATGCCCCGCTTTTCCAGCTGCCGCTGGAACTGGGCCACGTGGGTGCTAGGGTGCAGGATGCTCTCCTCCACGTAGTTCAGGGGAATGAGGTTCACGTGGGCCACGGTCCCTTCCAGCCGGTCGCCCAGCAGGGCGGCCTGGCGAGGCGTATCATTCACCCCGTCGATCATGGCATACTCATACGAGATGCGCCGCCCCGTCTTTTGGAAATACCGGCGGCAGGCCGCGAAGAGGGCATCCACCCCCGTGGCCCGGTTGACGGGCATGAGTCTGCTGCGGGTCTCATCGTCGGGGGCGTGGAGGGAAACGGACAGCGTGAGCTGTAAATTCTCCTCCGCCAGCCGGTCGATACCCTTGATCAGGCCGCAGGTAGAGAGCGAGATATGGCGCATGCCGATGTTCATTCCGTTGGGGTGGTTGACCAGGGTGAGGAATTTTCGCACGTTGGCGTAGTTGTCCAGCGGTTCCCCGATGCCCATGAGGACGATGTTGGAAATGGGCGCCCCGGAATCCTTCTGGGTAAAGATCACCTGGTCCAGCAGCTCCCCCGCCGTGAGATTCCGGATCTTGCCCCCCACGGTGGAGGCGCAGAAGGCGCAGCCCATTGCACAGCCCACCTGGGAGGAGATGCAGACGGAGTTGCCGTGACGATAGCGCATGAGGACCGTCTCAATGCAGTTGCCATCGGCCAGCTGCCACAGATATTTTATGGTGCCGTCCAGCTTTGAGACCTGCTTCCGGGCCACCACCGGCGGGGTAATGCCACCGGCCTGGTCGATCTTGGCCCGGAGGGCCTTGGGGACGTCCGTCATCTCTTCGGTGGAGGCCACGCCCCGGCTGAGCCATTGGAAGAGCTGCTTGCCCCGGAACGCGGGCTGGCCCTGGTCCTTGCACCAGGCGGTGAGCTCTTCCGGGGTCATGGACTTGAAGTCGATCCGTTCCGTCATTTGGCCCCCTCCTTTCGGAGCTTGGCCAGGAAAAAGCCGTCGGTCTGCAAGCGCTGGGGCCAGAGGGTACACTGGCCTGCGGCCACCTCGCCCAGCGGGCCGGGCAGCAGAAAGCGCTCCAAATGATAGTCTGGATGCTTGGCCAGGAACGCCGTCACAACGTCTTCGTTTTCCGCTTGCAGCAATGTACAGGTAGAATAGAGCAAGACGCCGCCGGGCTTCACATAGCGGCTGACATTGTCCAAAATGTCCCCTTGGATCTGGGGCAGGTCCGCCAGCTCCGCCGGGTCCTTATAGCGGATCTCCGGCTTCTTGCGGATGACGCCGAGGCCGGAACAGGGCACGTCAGCCAGGACGGCGTCGAATCGTTCCTCCCAGCCCTTCCGTGGCTTTTTGCCGTCTAAGACCTGGGCGGTGATGGACTGCAAGCCCAGGCGGGCGGCCCCGGCTTCGATGAGCGCTTTTTTATGGGCGTGGAGGTCGCAAGCGTGGATCTCGCCCTGATCCTGCATACACATCGCGACGGCAAAGGACTTGCCGCCGGGGGCGGCGCAGGCATCCAAAACGGTTTCCCACGGCTGTAAGCCGGCGGCCAGGACCGCCAGGCGGGCGGCGGGGTCCTGGGGATAGAACATCCCCTCCTGCCAAGCCGTGCGCTGGGTCAGATCACCGGTGTCCGTGAGGACCAGGCAGTCCGGCAGCCAGGGGTGGGGCAGGACGTTCACGCCCTCTCGCTCCAGGGCCAGAACGACCTTGGGCGTTTCAAAGCGGCAGGTGTTCACCTGCACCGTCACGGGCGGCTCGCTGTTGTCCCAGCGGAGCAGGGTCTCCAATTCTTCCCCGTCCAGCTCCTTGGCCCAGGTCTCGACCAGCCACTGGGGGTGGCTGTACAGCAGGGAGAAATAGGCCGTCTGGCTGCTGCGGTCCAGGGCCGGAAGCTCGTTGATGTTCCGGGCCAGGTTCCGCAGGATGCCGTTGACCAGGCCTCCGGCGCGGGGATTCTTGCAGTGTTTCTTCGTCAGCTCCACCGATTCGTTCACGGCGGCGGTGACGGGAATTTTGGTGAGGAAGAGCATCTGGTACAGCCCCAGACGCAGGCTGTTTCTGACCTTGCTCTCCATTTTTTGCAGCTTCATGGTGGAAAACTGCTGGATGTAGTGGTCCAGCAAAAGCTTATTCTGGACCACGCCGAAGCACAGGCGGGTGGCCAGGGCGGCGTCCCGCTTGTCCAGGTGTTCCTCCTGGATCACTTTTTTCAAGTGGCCGTTGGACCAGGCCTTCTGGCGCTCCATGGCCACGAGGGTCAGCAGTGCGGCTTCTCGTGCGGACATGCCCCGTCTCCCTCCTTTCTCTTGGGCGCTCAATCCACGGGGATGGGATGCCCGCGCAGGTAGTCTGCGGCGGCCATCCGCTTCCCGCCGGCGGCTTGCAGGGTGTCGATGCGCAGCACCGTGCCCTCGCCGCAGGCAATTTTCAGGCCCTTCTTATCCGCCGCCAGGACACTGCCGGGGGCTTTCCCCGTGGTCTCGTCCAGCACGGCGGTGGCAAAGATCTTGCATTTCACCCCGTTGAGCTCTGCCGTGGCAGAGGGCCAGGGGATGAGGCCCCGCACCTGGTCGTGGAGTGTCCGGGCGGGCTTGGTCCAGTCCATGGGCGAAAGCTCCCGGCTGAGCATGGGGGCCAGCGTGACTTGGCTCTCGTCCTGGGGGGTGCGGGTGGCGGTGCCGTCGGCGATGTTCTGGACGGTCTCCACCAGCAGGTCCGCACCCAGGCGGGCCAAACGGTCGTGGAGCATCTCCACTGTCTCGTCGGGGTCGATGGGTGTTTTGCCCTGGGAGATGATGTCCCCGGCGTCCAGGGCCAGCGCCATGTGCATGATGGTCACGCCCGTCTCCTTGTCCCCGTTCAGGATGGACCAGTGGATGGGGGCAGCCCCGCGGTACTTGGGCAGCAGGGAGGAGTGGACGTTGATGCAGCCATACTTGGGGTAGTCCAAGATCTCCTGGGGCAGGATGCGGCCGTAAGCGGCCACCACGATGAGATCCGGGGCCAGGCTCCGGATGGTTTCCAGGGCCGTGCCGTCCCGCAGTTTGGTGGGCTGATACACCGGCAGATCATGGACCATGGCGCACAGCTTCACCGGGGTGGGCTGGAGCTTCATGCCCCGGTTCTTGGGCTTGTCCGGCTGACTGAACACGCCAACGACCTGGTGCCCGGCGGCGACCAGAGCCTCCAGCGAGGGCACGGCGAACTCCGGCGTGCCCATGAATACGATCTTCATGGAGGTCCCTCCTCAGTCCGCGTCTACGGCCTGCATCATGTCGTCGACCTCAGCCTCGGTAAACAGGCGGTCGCACTTTTCATAGTACATGTGGCCGTCCAGATGCTCAATCTCGTGGCAGAAGCAGCGGGCGGTGATACCCTCGCCCTCGAACTCCACGGGCTCGCCGTGGCGGTTCTGGGCCTTGACCTTCACCTTCATGGGGCGCTCCACAATGCCGTACATGCCAGTCAGGCTCAGGCAGCCCTCGAAGCCCTCCTGCTCCCCCTCCTGGCTGACGATCTCAGGGTTCACCAGCTCCAGATATTCCTCCTGGTCGTTGAGCACGATGCACACCCGGCGGAGGATGCCGATCTGGGGCGCGGCCAGGCCCAGGCCCTGGGCGTCCTTCAGGGTGGCGGTCATATCGTCCAGCAGGATAGCCAGCTTCTGGTCAAAGTTGGTGACAGGGTGGCAAACCTTGTGCAGGACGGGGTCGTCCTTCTGTAAAATCTTTTTGATCATGATAACATTCCTTCCTTGATTCTCTCAGTCTCTCTTGTCGTGTGTTTAGTGTATATTGTCATTCACCCATCCATAGGGTCTACGTCAATTAAGATGGACAGGCCTTTGTTGGCCCGGTCCTGCTGGGCAGCCCGCAGGATTTGGGCTAAAATGGCCCGGATCTCTTTGTCATTGCGGCATTTCACCAGCACCCGGTAGCGGTAGCGGTTGTTGATCTTTAGGATGGGTGCCGGGGCCGGGCCAAGCACCTCCGGCCCCTCCGGGCCGTGCTGCCGGGGCTTGATCCACGGGTCCAGGCTCCGCCGCACCACGGCGCAGGCCCGGAGCACCTGCGTCTCCTCCGGCCCGGAGATGGTGATGCGGAACAGGTTCAGAAACGGCGGAAAGCGAAGCAGGCGGCGCATCTCCCGCTCCCCGGTGTAAAAGGTATCATAGTCCTGGCGGGCAGCCAGGTTGAGGATGTCGTTGTCCGGGGTCCAGGTCTGGATGATGGCCCGCCCCGGCTTGTCCCCTCGTCCGGCCCGGCCCACCACTTGGGTGAGCAGGGAGAAGGTCCGTTCGGCGGCCCGGTAGTTGTCGGCGTAGAGGGAGAGGTCTCCGTCCACGACCCCCACCAGGGTCACGTTGGGAAAATCCAAGCCCTTGGCCACCATCTGGGTCCCCAACAAAATGGGCACTTTCTTCCGGCGGAAACGGTCCAGCAAGACCTCATGGGATCGGGTGGCCGTGATGGTGTCGGCGTCCATCCGCATGACTTCTACGTCTGGATAGAGGGCTTGCAGCTCCTCCTGGAGCTTTTGGGTGCCCATGCCCACGAACTGGAACCGGCCCGCGCAGTGGGGGCAGACCTCCGGCAGGGGCATGGAATAGCCGCAGTAATGGCACATGAGCCGCCCGTTGGCGCTGTGGTAGGTCAGGTGGACGGAACAGCGAGGGCAGGTGGGGACCTCGCCGCACTGGCTGCACAGAGCCATGCGGCTGTTGCCCCGGCGGTTGAGAAAGAGGATGCTCTGCTCTCCCCGCCGCAGGTTTTCCTCCAGCTCCGTCCGGAGCCGTTCGGATAAGCCGGAGTTGTTTCCAGCCCGTAATTCCTGCTTCATGTCCGCCAGCACGACCTTGGGCAGCTGATGCGCATTGTAGCGCTGCTGCAAGGTAAAGAGATGATATTGTCCCGTCTCGGCGGCGTAGCGGCTCTCCACCGCTGGGGTGGCAGAGCCCAGGAGCAGCAGGCCCTTGTGCTGCTTACAGCGGAACTTTGCCACCTCCCTGGCATGGTAGCGCACCATGCTCTCGGACTGGTAGCTGCTCTCCTGCTCCTCGTCCAGGATGATGAGGCCCAGATCGGGCAGGGGGGCAAAAACTGCCGAGCGGGTACCCACAACGACCTTGGCGCGTCCGTCCCGGACGCGCTTCCACTCGTCATAGCGCTCGCCCGTGGGCAGGCAACTGTGTAAGATGGCGACCTGTCGGCCGAAATGGGCCAAGAAGATTTGCAGTAAGCTGGGGGTCAGGGCGATCTCTGGGACCATGACGATGGCCCCCCGTCCAGCCTCCAGGGCCTTCTGGATCAGGTGGAGATAGACCTGGGTCTTGCCGCTGCCGGTGACGCCGTACAGCAGCGCCGCCTGGGGGGCAGGCTCCTCCATCAGGTCCAGCAGGCCCTGATAGGCCGCCTGCTGCTGGTTGTTGAGGGTAGACAGCGGGGTGATCTCCCCCGTCTCCGGCATGGCGCGGCGGAAAACCTCTTTCTCCTCCAGGGCGAGCACGCCCTTTTTCGCCAAGCTCTTGATGGTGGCGCGGGAGGCACCGGTGAAGTAGCACAGCTCCTTCACGCTGGCGCTGCCCAGGCGGCAGAGCAGCTCTGTGACCCGGTAGCCCATGGGGGAGGTCTTTTGCTTGGGCGCTAAGAGCGCCATGGCCTCGGCGGGGTCCATGGTCAGGCGGGCGATGGGCTCCGTTTTGTCCCCCACTTTCCGCTTGGCCTGGGTCTGGCGGGTGATGAGGCCCGCCTTTTCCAGCTCCCGCAGAATAGCGCGGGGGTCTTTGAGATCCGGGATGGCCTTGATCTGGTCCAGGTCCGCCTGTCCCCCGGCGGCGTAGAGCAGACCCATGATCTGCTTGGCCTTGGGGCTTCGGGCGGTTTTTTCTTCCCAAGTCTCCCGGTCAACGCCGGGGGCGATGGCATAGCTCTCCCGCAGCACATACCACAGCCCGGTGGGCAGCATGGTGAGGGCGGTGGCGTAGACCGTGCAGAAAAAGCGCTCCCGCATCCACAGGGCCAGCCGGATGCCCTCCTGGGTCAGAACGGGCCTGGGGTCCAGCAGGGTGCCGATCTCTTTGAGTCTCCCCTCCGGTACCTCGTCGGCCAGGGAGAGGACCAGCCCCTCGCTGGGCCGGTTGCCCGCCCCAAAGGGGACCAGCACCCGCATCCCAGGGACCAGCTTCTCCGCCAGAGCATCGGGCACCCGGTAGGTATAGGGCCGGTCGATGGCAAAGGTAGCGGCCGCCAGGGCCACTTTGGCAGTCTTCACGAGCTTATCCATGCGCATGGCCGCAGTCGATTATTCTGCGGGCTCCTCCGCGTCCTCAGTGGCGGGAGCAGGCTCCTCGGCAGGGGTAGCGCTCTCCAGGACCGGCGCTGCTTCCTCAAAGGCAGGCTCTGCGGGCGTGGCTTCCACGGGGGCGGCGTGATGAGGCTGTTCGTGGCCGGGGGCGTTCTCCTGCTCATGGGCAAAGCGGCCCTGCAGGACGCCTTCCTCCTGCATGACCTCCTCCACGGGCTCGTCCAGCTTGCCGTCGGCGATCTCCTGAACGGCGATGCTCACGGGCTTTTCCTCCAGCATCAGGCCCTCGCGCTCGGCGCGGGCAGCGATCTTACGGGCGCGGGCGGCCACCACGTTCACCAGCTGGTAACGGCTGGGGACCTGCTTCAACAGTTCGCTCATTGCGGGATACAGCATCATAATTCATTACACTCCTTTGAACAGTTCCAGGCGCCGCTCCTTGCGGCAGCCCTCGGCGACGAGGATGGCTAAGATCTCCCCCACCGCATTTTCTATTGTGTCGTTGATGACGATATAGTCATAGTGCTCCAGCTCTCTGACCTCTTCCCGGGCGGTGGCCAGGCGGCGCTGGATGACCTCCTCCGAGTCTGTCCCCCGGCCGTGCAGACGGCGGGAGAGTTCCTCGAAGGACGGGGGGACCAGGAAAAGGGAGACGGCCTCCGGCATTTTCTGCCGGACCTTGGCCGCGCCCTGGCTCTCGATCTCCAGGATCACATCCACACCCTGGTCCAGTTTTTCCCGGATCACGGCCATGGACGTGCCGTAAAAATTCCCCACGTACTCGGCGTACTCTAAAAATTCTCCCCGGTCGATGCGCTCCTGAAACGCCTCGCGGGTCACAAAATGATAGTTCACGCCATCCTGCTCCCCGGTGCGGGGGGCGCGGGTGGTGAAGGATACAGAATAATATAGGTCCGTCCGTTTTTCCAGCACCTTGGACAGGACCGTGCCCTTGCCTGCGCCGGAAAAACCGGAGACCACCAATAGGGTCCCTCGCTTCATTCTTCTTCCTCCCCTGGGATCTCTTCCCGTCCGTTGAGCCGGCTGGCTACGGTCTCCGGCTGGAGGGCGGAAAGGATGATATGATCGCTGTCTGTAATGAGCACGGCGCGGGTGCGGCGGCCGTAGGTCGCGTCCACCAGGACCCCGCGTTCTCTGGCCTCCTGGACCATGCGCTTGATGGGGGCCGACTCAGGACTTACGATGGCGATGAGCCGGCTGGCAGAGACCATGTTGCCAAAGCCGATGTTGATGAGTCTCAATGGCTCGCCTCCTCTCCCCGTCACTCGATGTTCTGGACCTGCTCGCGGATCTTTTCGATCTCGCCCTTCAGGTCCACGACCACGCGGGAGAGGGCCACATCGCTGCACTTCGAGCCGATGGTGTTGGCCTCCCGGTTAAACTCCTGGATAAGGAAGTCCAGCTTCCGTCCCACAGAACCGTCCTGGGTCAGCATCTCATGGAGCTGGTCCAGATGGCTGTGCAGACGGACGGTCTCCTCGTCCACGGCGACTTTGTCGGCAAAGATGGCGGCTTCCGTCAGGATGCGGGTCTCGTCGAGCTGGGTGTTTTCCAGGACCTCCTGCATCCGCTGACGCAGCTTTTCCCGGTATTCGTTCACGCTCTCCGGGGAGCGGGCCTCTACCTGGGCCACGAGCTGGGCGATCTTCTCCGCCTTGCCCCGGATGTCCTGGGCCAGCTTTTCCCCCTCGCGGGTGCGCATGGCGTTGAACTCCTCCAGGGCCTGGGCCAGCACCTGGCTGATGTCGGCCACGATCTCCTCGGCGTCCCCCTGTTCCTTTTCCACCAGGAACACATCCGGGAAGCGGGAGAGCAGGGAGACGGAAATATCATCCCGCAGGCCATAAGCATCCCGCATCTGGGTCAGGGCCGTGTAGTAGCCGTCGGCCACGGGCTTGTTCAGGGTCACGGAGACCTTGTCCGCTGCGGCGGAGTCGATCGTCAGGAACACATCCACCTTGCCCCGGCCCACTCTCTTCTGCACCTGGGCCTTGATGGCCTCCTCGGCAAAGACATACAGCCGGGGCAGCTTCACGGAACAGTCCAGATAGCGGTTGTTCACGGCCCGCAGCTCTACGGTGATCGTCCGGTCGTGGAGCACCTGCTCGCCCCGGCCGTAGCCTGTCATACTTCGTATCACGAAAAACACCTCATTCTCAGTTCTCTTTCTCTATTGTCCACTCCCGTCGGTGCCGCTGGGGTCAATTGCAGGAGTTGCACAGGCAGTTCAGACAGCACAGGGTCGTGCAGAGGTTGGCCAGGTCGTCGCCGCCCTGGTAGCTGCCCCGCTGGGCCTGTAAATTCATCTGGTTGACTGCCTGACGGTATTCTATATTATTGGGTTCCATGCTGCTGGCCGTCCAGAAATTCTGGCGGGCGTCGTCCATCCAGCCCCGCTTGTAGGCGATGCTGCCCATGAGGAAGTACCACTCGGCGCTGTTGGCGGCGGTGGAGCGCAGGATGCGCTCGGCCTCGGCCAAATTGTTCTGGACGATGAGCTGACGCACCTGAAGGAAGGCGGGGTTCTGGCCGGCCTGACCGCCGGTGCCGTAACGGTTCCCGTTGGACTGGGCCTGCTGCTGATAGCCCCCCTGGGTGCGGCCCTTGACGATGGCGTCATAGGCCTCGTTGATCTCCTTCATCTTGGCCTCGGCCAGGTCGGCCAAGGGGTTGTTCACATAGTTGTCCGGGTGATACTTCTTCACCAGGGCCCGGTAGGCGCGTTTGACCTCCTCATCGCTGGCGGAAGGACTGAGGCCCAGCACGGCATAGGGATCGTTCATAGTTTTTTGTTCTCCTTATCGGTCTCCCCCGCCGGAAGGGCGGGAGCTTGGTCACGTTGGAATAAACGGGGGTGCTTGGCCTGCTTCCATTGGCCGGTAAAAACGGCTTCCTCCACGGCAGGCAGGCCGATGGTGAGGATATGGCCCAGCAGCGGCTCCCAAACGCCCCAGTCTAAGAGGGCGTAGGCGGTGTTGGCCAGGCCCAGAGAGACGTGCATCGTCTCCCGCAGGGCGGCTTGATGCTGCTCCGCCTGGTCGCCGTAGCGGGCCAGGAGGGGATTATAATTCCCTGCTTCCCGGTCCTCGGCCAGATCGTCCCAGGCGTCGGCCAGGTAGATCCAGCGGCCCACATGGTACAGGATCTGCGCCACGGCGCTCTGCCGGGCCGCCGGAGAGACTGCTATGGCCGCCGCCTGGAGCAGGCGGGCAAAGGCATCGGCAGGGCGGTCCAGAGAGGGAGTGTTGGCCTCCTCCAGCTGGTGCAGCTCCTCCAGGCAGGTCTCGGCCACCCGGTCAAAGTCCGGGCGGCGCTGGGCCGCGGCCCGATAGGAGCGGCGCAGCGCCAGGGCGACGGAACGGCTCTTGAGCTTCTCCCCTGCCCCGCCGTCGCGGATGGCGTCTTGCAGCTTCCACCAGACCAGGATCACGGTGGCATCGGCGGCGGCTTCCAGGGCCGCGTCGCCTGGCCAAACCGGTTTCTTCTTCCAAGGGGCGGCGGGACAGCGAAACAGGGCCGTTTTCTCCTCCCCCTCCGGCGGGGCCAGGAGGAGAGCCAGAAAAACAAAGTCATAGTTCAGCGTCAGCTGGGCGGCTTTGCCATAGCGCTCCCCCAAGGTCTTGCACAGGCCGCAGTAGACGGCCCGATACCGCGCCTGCTCCTCCGGGGGCAGAACGGCGGTGACCGCTCTTACATACCCGAACACGCCCGCACGATCTCCACCACATGGAAGCGCAGGCCATCGACCCGCTTCATGTGCCGGTCCCAGGCCACGGCCACGAGCACACCGGCCACAAAGCCGATGCCCGCGCACAAGGCCCGGAGCATCTCGTTGCCGCCGAAGGGCAGAAACGACGACACGCCGTAAAAGACCAGCGCCAGCACCAGGGGCAGGATATAGACGATGGCGGCGGTCTTGAAGAAGGTGGCGTTCTCGCTGCACACCCGCACCATGTCGCCGGGCTTGGCCTCGGCGTCGTTGTAGGCGGTAACGAGATTTTCTTTCCGGGTCAGGGTCGTTTCACAGCCGTTGCACTCAGCGCAGTTGTGGGCCGCGCCGCAGGCGGTGCCCCGCTGGACGGCGACGACAGCCATGCCGTTGCCCTGGACGGATTTTACCATTGCGATCTGTTCCATAGAAAAACCTCCTTATCAGGGTCTGTTTCTCTGTTTTTCTCTCGTTTCAGCTTACGATTTACTCAAATAGAAGGCCACGGAATAGTGGTTGCCCAGGATGCTGACCTTCTCTCCGGCCCCCTCCTTCAGGGTCACCTTGGCGGCGGCCCGCTGAAGCTTGTCCTCGGTAGCAGCCTTGCTCAGGTCTACGGTGACTTGAATTTGATCGGCGCTCAGGTGCTCCACCTGCTCCGGGTCGCCCCGGACCCAGACGCTCAGGGTGGTGTTGACCAGGCTGGCCTTCCAGCCTTCGGGGACATTGGTAAAGGTGATCTGCTTCGTCTCCAGCTGCCGGGCTTTGACCTTATCAAAGGAGAGGCTCACGGTGGCAAAGCGGACCTCTTGTCCCCAGGCCACCACGCCGTCCGGCAGGTGGATGGGAAGCGCATACGAGGTGTCTGCCAGGACGTTGCTCAGGTCGATCTCCCCCAGGGAAATGGATTGGGGCAGGTCGGCCCCGGCCTCTTTCACGACGGTGAGATTCTTGGGGGAAATGTCGACCGTCACATCCGCGGCCGAGGTCGTGTCTCCCCCGGTGAGGGTCACGGTCAAGGGCAGGGCCACCACTTGGCGGACCGGAACGGTGACGTCTACGGTCTCCTGGTCCAGGGTGATGTTTTTCCGCGAGGCCGGTTTGCTGCCCGGACCCATAAGGACCACGCTGGCCGTTTCCGTAATGGTGTCGCTGACTTCCTTGCCGCCGATGGTGGCCAAGGCATAGGACACGCCGTCCAGGGCCTCGGCGGGGCCGGTAAGGGTAATGGTCTCCGGGTCGGTGCTGACGGCACCGGCCAGGCAATTTTCTGCTTCGGTACCAATAAACTCGCCCCGGACAGGGATCTCTTTCGTCTCCTGCTTCTCCACCGTCACGGTCACGCGCAGGTCCTCCCAGTCGGAGACGGAGACGTTGTCCGTGCCGATGTTATTGGGGAAGGAGGCCCGGCAGCTGATGGTATGCTCGCCCTCGGAGGTGATGGTGGAGACATCCAGCTCCAGCGTCAGGTTCTTTCGGTTCAGCTTCATCAGCGTCTTCCGGCGGCCGGAGAGCTTGAGGTTCACGCTGTCCCGGCTTTGGTCTGTGACCATGAGGCCCCGCTCGGCCAGGGAATCCTCCCCGACGAGGGAGACGGGGATGTCCCGGATGGGGACGGTGCCGGTGGGGTTTTCTACGTTAATGACGTACAGCCACACACCCACGGCTAAGACGATGGCTAAGATGATATTGAAGACCTTGCGGTTTTTCTTGGGATTGGTCATGGCGTTCCCCTCCCTTTCCAAAACAGCAGGCGGCTATGCTTTTTCTGGGTACCGGTCTCCTCCCGCGGCAGCAGCTCATTGCTTAAAATACGCCCCAGCGTCTCTGGGGAGAGATGGCGGCGGAGGGTCCCCCGGATCATCACAGAGATGGCGCCGGTCTCCTCCGAGACCACGGCCACCACGGCGTCGGACCGCTCGCTCATACCCAGGCCCGCCCGGTGGCGCATGCCCAGGTCTTTGCTCAGGTTCATGCTCTCGGACATGGGGAGCATACAGGCCGCCGCAACGATCTTCCCCCGGCGGACCACCACCGCGCCGTCGTGAAGGGGGGCCTTGGGATAGAAGAGGTTTTTCAGCAGCTCACTGGTCACGGTGGATTGGAAGGGCGTCCCCGAAGCGATGATGTGGGAAAGGTCCGTCTCCCGCTCGAAGACCATCAGGGCACCGATCTTGCTCTTCGACAGCTCGGCGTAGGCCTCCACCGTCTCGGCAATGGCCTGCTCCAGATCGGTGACCGGTGCCTCGCTGCGGAAATAGCGGGAAAAGCCGGAGACGCTGTTGCTGCCCACCTTTTCCAAAAAGCGGCGAATTTCCGGTTGGAAAATGACCACCAGAGCCAGCAAGCCCAGCTCCACGGCCTTACTTAAAATAAAGTTGATGGCGTTGAGATTAAACTGGTACGAGATCCACATGGCCACCACGATGATGAGCAGGGCCTTGGCGACCTTGGCCGCGTTGGTTCGCTGGAAGATCCCGATGCATTTATAAAACACGAAGGACAGGATAGCAATGTCGATCAGGTCAGAGACCGTCATCAGCCGCAGATAGCCCAGCGTATTGACGCAGAATTGCAGAAACGCGGTCATTGCTCCCACCTCCCTTTCTGTTCGGCAGCGTAGACGCGCCTATGATAATTCAAGTTATTATAGTATATTTCCCCGGCATTTACAACCCCGCTGGACGGGGAAATTTCACGTTTTCTCCCTCGCGCGGCCCCAAGCTCCCCCGGACGGGGCTTTCTTTCCCCGTCTGTGCTTTGCCCGTTGGCAGGTGGCACCGTTCGTGTTATACTGAAAGCCAAGAAACCATCCTGCTGACACAGAAGGAGGCCGCTATGGCTGCTATCATAGAGATCACTGACATCACCGCCCCGGAGCTGGACCTCTTCGCCCGGCTCACCGAGGCCCAGCTGCGCAACCGGCTGGAGCCGGAAAAGGGCGTTTTCATTGCGGAAAGCCCCAAGGTCATCCGCCTGGCCCTGGACGCCGGCCACATCCCCGTGGCCCTGCTCATGGAGCGCCGCCACATCGAGGGGCAGGCCAAAGATATTTTAGAGCGCTGCGGGGACATTCCCGTCTACACGGCAGACCGGCATGTGCTGGCCTCCCTCACCGGCTACCCGCTGACCCGCGGGGTCCTCTGCGCCCTGCGGCGGCCGAAGCTGCCCACAGTGGAGGCCATCTGTCGGGACGCCCGCCGGGTGGCGGTGCTGGAGGGCATCGTAGACACCACCAACGTGGGGGCCATCTTCCGCTCGGCAGCGGCGCTGCACATGGACGCCGTCTTACTCTCCCCCACCTGCTGTGACCCGCTGAACCGGCGGGCCGTCCGGGTGAGCATGGGGACGATCTTTCAGATCCCCTGGACCCGGCTGGGTGAGGACCACACCCAGTGGCCGGAGGCGGGCCTGCGCCGTCTGCACGACCTGGGCTTCGAGACGGCGGCCATGGCCCTGAGCGACACCGCCGTCTCCATCGACGACCCCAAGCTCAAGACCGTCCAGCGCCTGGCGATCATCCTGGGCACCGAGGGGGACGGGCTGGCCCACGAGACCATTGCAGGCTGTGACCACACGGTCTGTATCCCCATGTCCCACGGCGTGGACTCCCTGAACGTCGCCGCGGCCAGCGCCGTGGCCTTTTGGGAGCTGCGGGTCCGCTGAGCGCTACACCTTTTCTCACACCACGACGAAGATCCCGGCGAGCTTCTGCTTCTCGCCGGGATCTTCTTTTCCCAATTCCCTATTTGAAAAGGACCTTACGGCAGGCTACGCCGCAGGGCATCGACCAAGCGGGTGGGCCCGCGCAGTTCTTCTACGAACCGGCGCTGGATGCTCTCCGCCTGGACGCTTCCTTTCCCCAAATAAAACATCGGCTTGCCCATGGACACAGCCAGGGTCAGCTTTCCGTCCGGACGAAGCCGGAGATAGGTCTTGCCCATGCTGAGCAAGCTCAGCATGGCTTCCTGGACAGGCTGGGTGAGCAGGCGCTCCGCCCAGTCGGGCCGGTCGGTCTGGACCTGGAATTTTCGGGCAAAGACCTCGCTGCCCAGGGCATTGCGGCTTCCGGTCAGGCGTCCCAGGACGCCCTTGGGCGTGATGGTGCAGTCACAGCCGATCTCCTTTCCCAAGTCGCAGGCGAACCACAGGCCCAGGAAGATCTCCCGTTCCTCTTCCTTTTCCATCTCTGTCTCCGGGTCCCGGTACAATGCCATCTCGCAGAGCTTCAGACCCGCCAGCCAGACGGGCAGGCCCTGGTAGCTGGCGCTGACCACGTCGTTGGTATATAAGCTGTCAAACCGGGGCAGACCGGGGCTGCCCTCTGCGATCTGGGCGCGGGTCAGGTCCTGGACGGCGGGATACTCCACCGTCTCAAAGACCTGGTGCAAAGCGCCGGGGACCAGGCGCTGGCTGATGGTCGCCTGGCCGACCTTTTGGGCGTGGTTGCCCAGGACCGCACCGATGACGGCAACCACGATGCCGCCAACGATGAGCGGCAGATTCGAGCCGACGAAGCCGACCAGGACCAAGAGGCTGCCCAGGCCACCCATGACTTTACCCAAGCCGCCTTTGGCTTTCTGTACGCCCAGCGTTGTGGTGACGTCCCGGTTGTCCTCTAAGCCGGGAACCGCTTGCCGTTTGTCCTCCATGGCAGGTCCTCGCTCAGTACAGCAGGTCCATGTAGTCCATGGCCCGGTAGAGGATGGTGGCGGTGGCGGCGTTGTTCACGTCCCGCTTGGGCATGAGGTAGCCGTTGTCGGTGCCCTGGACGATGCCGATGTCCAGGAGCAGCTGAATGGCGTCGGCAGACCAGGAACTGACCTGCAAATAATCGTGGAACTCGCTGATCTGGGTGTAGAACTCATGGTTCTCCCCGTAGGTAGGGGCTACGCCCAGGTAGTCCATCGCCCGGTACAGGAAGGTAAAGGCCTGCTCCCGCGTCAGGTCGCCGTAGGGGTCAAAGCGGGTGGGGCTCACGCCATTGGTGATACCCGCACCGACGGCCCAGTTCACGGCCCCGGACCAGGGATCATCCCAGGACACATCCGTAAAGCCCGCGTCCACCCCAATGGCCGGGGCATCCATAGCCCGCCAGAGATAGAGGACGAACTCCCCCCGGCTGGTGGGCAGGTCCGGGTAGAAATAGCCGCCGTCATGCGTCTGCATGATGTCCATGTCTACCATCTTGGAGACATAGGGGTAAGCCCAGTTTTTCGCGGGCACATCCTTGATCGTGGCGGCAGAGGCAAAGACCGCCGTCGCCAGCACTGCCGTCAGCAGCAGGGCGGAGATCAGTCGTTTCAGGTGTTTCATTGCAAAGTGCTCCTTTCTCATTTCGTCGGGCGGGAAGGGAGATCAGAAAATATCGCCCCAGCCTTCGTCGTCTGCGTAGTCTCCCCAACCGTCATCGTCCACGTAATCGCCCCAACCTTCGTCATCGTAGCTGTAATCATACTCATCTTCGATGTAGTCACCCCAGCCGTCATCATAGTCCTCGTAGGCATCGTCCTCGGTGAGGCGGTAACTGTCCCAGCTGCCGTCGTCGTAGATCACGTCGCCCCGGCCTTCCTGCCTGGGGGATGGCGTGCTGTGGTGGATGACGGTGGTGTTGTTGGTCGTGGTGCTCGTCGTGGTGGTGCCGGCGGCAGGTGCTGCCTCGTCTTCGGGGATGAGGTCTCCCTTGCCGTCGTCCTCCGGGATGGTCTCGTCCTGGGTGTCGCTCTGGTCCGGCTCCTCCTCCGGGGGGACCGGCTCGTCTGTCTGGCCACCGCAGGCGCACAGGGTCAGCGCCAGCAGGAGTGCCAGCAGCAGCGCCGTGCATCCATGTCGTCTCTCTTTCACATCGGTTCCTCCTTCCTCTTTTTCCCGATGGGGCGGGATAGAAACATCCCACCGTACAAGCTCAGTGTACGGTGGGATGTTTTGGAAAGATAGTAACCTCTGGTTAGTTTTTCCGGCTGACCAGCTCCCCCAGCAGCCGCCGTTTGTCTCTGGCGGCCCCGGTCAGGTGGAGCTTGGTGTAGATCTGATTGACATATTGCTTCACGGTCCCCTCGCTGAGGAACAGGGCCTGGCCGATCTCCCGGTTGGATCGTCGCTCGGCAATGGCCAGACAAATCTGATACTCCGTCTCCGACAGCCCGGCCAAAGGTGCCGGGCGGCGGTGGTGGCGGAGGAGGGACGCACAGGTGGCCTCGTAAGGCTCCGTCAGCCGTTGGATCTCCCCCCGCCACTGGGCGGGCAGGTGGGGCACCAGGTTTTTCAGATGCGGCGTGTTCTCCACAAAGGGCATCCAGAACCGGTCCGGGGCCGCCAGCTCGGCGGCCTGACGCAGGGCCTCGTAGGCCTCGTTCCCCTTGCCCAGGGCATCGTAAGCCCCGGCCTGCTGGAGCAGCAGATGTAAGGTCCCCAGGGCGTAGGGGTAGGTGCTGCACTGCGCCAGGCATTGGGGCAGCCGCCCCAGGACCTTGGCGTACTCCCCCCGCGCCAGCAGCACTTGGTTCAGGATTACCTCAAACATGGGGCGGGCAGGCCGGAGCAGATTCGCCCCCTCCAGGCTGTCCCCCGCCAGCCAGCCGGGCAGTTCCTCCGGCAGGCCCAGCAAAGCCCGGAGATAGGCCCGGCAGCCGTCCAGCGCCATGAGCAGGACCGGGTCCAGGGCCGGGATCCACTCGGCCCGGTGCTTATGATACCAGTCCTCTTCAAACTCCGTGGCCCCCGTCAGGGCCAGGCGCAGGGAGAGGAAGTCACAGCAGAGGAGCATATAGCGCTGCCCCTCCGCCGCCGCGGCGCTGCGGGCCTGGGCCAGGGCAATGACGGCGTCCACAAAGCGCCCCTGACCATAGGCGACCTCCGCCTCCATGACTCGCTCGGCCCCCATGCCGTGGCCATCGGTCACCTGATAGTAATAGGGCATGGAGCGCAGCATGGTTTCCAGCTCCTGCCCCATCTCCCCCGGCGTCCGGTGGAACATCATCAGGACCGAGGGGGAGCCGAAGGTCCAGGCCCCGTTCTTATGAATGGAAATGGCCGGGCGGTCCATCTGGCGGCAGGCGCTTTGGTGGCGGACGCTCATGGCGGCAATGTCATTGTAGCCCAAAAAGCTCAGGATCAGGTCGCACTCGCCCCGGAGATTTTGTCGCTCCCGTTCGGGCAAGTCGCTCTGCTCCAAGGCACGGGGGAGCAGGTCTTTCAGCGTCAGCATCTGAGGAATGGCCCCCAGGGAGAACAGGCGGCGCATCAAGACCAGCAGACTTCTGGGGGCGGTCAGCAGCGCCTCTTCCCGGCATTGGGCCAGCCAGGACAGCAGCTTCTGCGGGGCCAGGCCCGCCATTTGCAGGCCGGTGTCCACGTCGATCAGGCGCAGGACAGAGGCATCGTCTCCGGCCTGCAAATAAAAGTGGAACGCCCGCAGATATTCCCCCTGCCGCTCATACCAGGCCCCGTGACGGCAGCGGACGAGGCGCTGTTCTTCCGGGGGCTCCTCCCGGAAGCGCCGGCCCAGGCACTCCTTCATCATGTGGTGCAGGCGGTAGTTCTGGCCGTCGGGCAGGCGGCGGAGAAAGGCGTTGCTCTCCGTGAGCGCCCGCATCAGCTCCCGGCTCTCCGCCAGACCTGTGACAAAGGCCGCCTGCTCGGCAGTGAACTCGTCGGCCAGGCTCATGCGGGCCAGGAAATCCACCCTCTCTTGGGGCAGTGGGTCCAGCATGGCCTCGTTGAGCATCTCGTAGATGTCGTGCCCGCTGGTCAGCAACGTCCCGTGTGCCTGGTAGGCCTTGAGATTCAGATAGACCGCGGAAAACCACCCCTCGCTGGTCTGGGCCAGGTGGGCCAGGTCAGCAGGCGGCAGCGCCACGCCGCACCGGCGGCTGTAAGCCGAGACCTCCTCCTGGTTCAAAGCCAGGTCCCCGGCGGTGATCTGGTGCAGGTCCCGGCCCAGGCGAAGGGCCTGGCTGGGAGACAAGACCTGATCCCGCGACGCCACGATGAGATGGAGCGGCGCTCCCGGCAGACGGGCCAGGGCCAGGAGCAAGGCCGTGACCTGGTCGTCCTTCATCAGGTGGTAGTCGTCCAGGAAGAGGTAGTAGTCCCCCGCCCCGTCCAGCAGATCCAGCAGACGCTCTGACAACAGGCCCAGGGCCGTGTCCCCGACGGGAAAGGCCATGGGGTCCAGCTGCCCGGCCAGGGGCGTGCCCCGCCAGGCCGCCTGAAAGCTGCGCCAGAAGAGCGGTAGATCATTGGAATAGATGCTCACCCGCACCACCTGGTCTCCCGCCTCCCGCCGGCGGTCGAGGAACCACTGGACGGCGGTGGTCTTGCCGTAACCCATGGGAGCCACAACGGTGGTGAGGGGGCACTGGGCGATGGGGTCCAGTGCCTCCTGGGCGCGGGGCGAGATATAAATGCTGTTCATATCCGTGCGATAGCGGGCCATGGGACCGGCCCTCCTTTTCATTGATTTCTTAGAGTTCTTTTTAGAACCATGGTACAAAAAGAATTCTGCCCTGTCAAGACAATGGCCAGTAAAAACCGGAAAGCTCCGAGCCGCTGGCATCTCCAACTTTTCCCCGACCGTTTTGTTTTTAAGCGTCTGCTTTCTTCACGGGATAGCAGACCTCCGTGACAAATTGCTCCGGGTCCTTCGTCTCGTGGGGGCTGATGTGATAAATGTTAAAAGCTGGGCCGTCATAGGTGTAGCCATTATCCCGCACCCATGCTGCCACAGCCGCGTTGGCCTCCCCGATCTTTTCGTAGGGTCCCTGGTAGACGGTCGAGGCAAACGTCACCGGTGGGAGCAGCTTGAACTGAACGTGTTCCGTGTCAGGATACTGCCCCCGGACTGTCTTCTGAGCTTCCAGGTCTACGTCCCGTTCTTTGAACTCCCCGTCGTGGAAGGTCACACTGCAATAGCAGGGGTCGTCGGGTTGGAGGTCCAAATGAGCCGTCTCCCGCATTAAAATTTGCCAAAGGGTCCCCTCTTGGTCATAGTTCGGGATGGTCATCCGCAGGCAGGCAGCTTGCCGCTGGGGTAAGGTTTTCAGATTCACGGTGTAATCCATGGCGTTATCTTCCTTTCGCAGGCGCTGTCGGAGGGTCTCCAAAGCCCGGAGGCGACGCTGGGCCAAGGCCGCCTCCTCTTGCAACTGGGCTTGCTTGGCGTCCAAGATCGCTTCCAGGGCCACTGGCTCCTTCCAGGTGGCCAAAAGCTGCTCGATGGCCGCCAGTCCAAAGCCCATGTCCCGCAGGGCTGTGATGCGTCCGGCGGCGGGAAGCTGGTCCTCGCTGTAATAGCGGTAGCCCGTTATGGGGTCTGTCTCTGCCGGAAGCAACAGGCCCACCTCGTTGTAGCGGCGGAGCATTCGGATGCTCACGCGGGACAGTTTGGAAAACTCTCCGATCTTCAGCATAATGTTCTCCTTACAGATCTGTTGGATTTCGAGCTCACACCCAGGATACGCCCTGACACCGTGGGAGAGTCAAGAGGGAATTTCCTGCGCGCTCGCCCCAAAACGGCGGCAACGACAAGGCCGGGGGACGTCAAACGTCTCCCCGGCCTTGCCGTTATGGATGGTGAATCAGTATGCTTCTTATTTCGCAGACAGGTAAGCGTCGATGCTCACGGCAGCTTTCTTGCCGGCGCCCATGGCCTTGACCACGGTCTGCGGGCCGGTGACAGCGTCGCCGCCGGCGAACACGCCGGGACGGCTGGTCTTGCCGTTCTCATCGGTGGCGATGCCACCCCACTGATCCTTGTCGATGCCCTTGGTGGTGTCCACCACGTCCTCGCTGTAGGAGGTACCGGTGGCGATGACCAGGTTGTCGCACTCCACATCGATGAACTCACCGGTGCTGACGGGACGGCGACGGCCGGACTCGTCAGGATCACCCAGGAGCATCTTCTCACAGCGGACGCCGGTCAGGACGCCATTCTTGCTGTAGCACTCCACAGGGTTGGTTAGCTCGCGGATCTCGATGTCTTCCTCGTAGGTGTGGGCGATCTCGTCGCGGCGGGCAGGAGCCTCGGCGATGGTACGGCGGTAGACCATGATGGTCTCCGCACCCAGACGGCGGGCGCAACGGACTGCGTCCACGGCCACGTTACCGCCGCCGACCACCAGGACGCGCTTGGCGTTCTTGATACTCTCAGGCAGGTTGGCACCGTTGAGGTTGACCTCGGTCAGGTAGTCGTTGGCAGACCACACACCCTCCAGGGAGGTGTCCAGGCCACGGGGGGTCTGGGGCACGTCGGCACCGTTGCCGACGAAGATGGCGTCATAGCCAGCGGCAAACAGGTCGTCCACGCTCTTGTCCTTGTCGATGGCGCTGCCGGTGCAGATCTCCACACCGCGGGCCTTCAGGGTCTCGATCTCCCGGTCCACCACGCTGTTGGGCAGGACGAACTGGGGGATGCCGTAGGTCAGGATGCCGCCCACATAGGACAGCTTCTCGAACACGGTCACGTCATAACCCAGCAGAGCCAGGTCCCCGGCACAGGCGATGCCGGCAGGGCCGGAACCGATGACGGCGACTTTCTTGCCCTTCTTCTCCACGACGGGGGCGTCCACGCCGTGGCGGGCTGCGTGCCAGTCAGCGACGAAGCGCTCCAGGCGGCCGATGCCCACGGCCTCGCCGCGCACTGCATGGGCGCAGTTCTTTTCGCACTGCTGCTCCTGGGGGCAGACACGGCCGCAGATGGAAGGCATGGTGCTTCTCACGGTGATGATGTCATAGGCGGCCTCGAAATCACCCTCAGCGACCTTGGCAATGAACTCAGGGATGCGCTGATGGATGGGGCAGCCGGCGGCGCAGGGCTGCTTGCGGCAGTTCAGGCACCGCATGGCCTCGCGGATGGCGTCGGCCTCGGTATAACCCAGTGCCACTTCATCGAAGTTGGAGCAACGGACCTCGCGGGGCTGCTCAGGCATGGGATTTCTTTCTCTTACGTTGTTAATCATTTCGCCAGTCCCTCCTTCGGCTCCAGACTATTCCGCTTCTGGATCAGGCTGTCATAGCGGTCCTTTGCGCTCTTCTCAGACTCCTCATACAGCATGGCTGCGTGAGCAGGGTTCTTCATGGTCAGGGAGGCGTAACGGACCTCGCCCTTCAGGAAGCTCTGGTAATCCTCATTGGGCTTTGCGCTGTCGATCTGCAGGGGGTTCTTGCCAGCCTCGGCCAGACGAGGATCGAAACGCATCAGGTTCCAATAACCAGCGCGGACGGCCTTCTTCATCTCCACCATGGAGCGGTTCATACCAGCCTTCAGACCGTGGTTGATACAGGGAGCATAGGCGATGATCAGGGAAGGACCGTCGTAGCTCTCGGCCTCGCGCAGGGCCTTCAGGGTCTGGGCGGGGTTGGCGCCGATGGCGACCTGAGCCACATAGACGTGACCGCTGGTCATGGCGATCTCAGCCAGACGCTTCTTGGGGGTGGGCTTGCCGCCGGCGGCGAACTGAGCCACAGCGCCGGTGGGGGTAGCCTTGGAGGACTGACCGCCGGTGTTGGAGTAGACCTCGGTATCGAAGACCAGAACGTTGAAGTTCTCGCGGGAAGCCAGGATGTGGTCCAGGCCGCCGTAACCGATGTCGTAAGCCCAACCGTCGCCGCCGAAGATCCACATGGAGGGACGAGGCAGCAGGTCTGCGTTCTTGATGATATACTGAGCATCCTCGTTGTCGGCATAGACCTTGCACAGGGCGACCAGATACTCGCCCAGGTGGTTTGCCTCGGGGGTGTTCATCTTTTCCAGCCAAGCGCCGGCAGTGCCAGCGAAGGCGGGGTTCTTTGCCAGACGCTCCACGGTGTTGCGCAGGGCGGTGCGGCGGGTGCGCATACTCACGGACATGCCGTAGCCGAACTCAGCGTTGTCCTCGAACAGGGAGTTTGCCCAAGCGGGGCCGCGGCCGTTCTCGTCCACGACGTAAGGCATGCTGGGCACGGAAGCACCCCAGATGGAGGAGCAGCCGGTGGCGTTGGCGATGATGGCGTGGTCGCCGAAGAGCTGGGTGACCATCTTGGCATAAGGCGTCTCGCCGCAGCCGGGGCAAGCGCCGGAATACTCCAGATAGGGACGCAGGAACTGGGCTTCCTTAACGGTCTTGTCAGAGCCCTGCTGCACGCCCTTCTTCTTGGCGTACTCGAAGTTCTCCTGATCCTGGAACATACGGCCAGCGGAGCGCTCCATAGACAGAGCCTTGCCGCGGGCGGGGCACATCTCCACGCAGGAGCCGCAGCCGGTGCAGTCCTCAGCGGAGACGCCGATGAAGAACTTCTTGCCGGGAGCGGTCTTGCAGTCCACGGTGGTCAGGCCCTCAGCATCCTCTTCCTTCAGAATGTAAGGACGGATGACAGCGTGGGGGCAGACGGTGGAGCACCAGTTACACTGGGTGCAGTTCTCGGCGTGCCAGACGGGGATGTCCACGGCGATGCCGCGCTTCTCGAAGGCAGCGGTACCGGAGGGAACTTTACCGGTGGCATAGGGCAGGAAGGCGGAGACAGGCAGGGCGTCGCCTTCCAGGTTGTTGGTGGGAATGAGGATGTTGCGGACGTAAGCATCCTGCTCTGCGTTCACGGTGTTGAGCTTCAGCTCAGGCTTCTCGCCGTCCACAGCGTCGGCCCAGCTTGCGGGGACCTTGACTTCCTTGGCAGCGGTCTGGCCGGCCATGACGGCGGCCACGTTCATGTCAACGATGTTCTGGCCCTTGGCGGCATAGTCGTTGATGATACCCTGCTTCATGTACTCGATGGCATCCTCAGCGGGGATCAGATCAGCCAGCTTGAAGTAAGCGGACTGGATGATGGTGTTGATCCGGCCCTTCAGACCAATGCTGCGGGCGATGTTCACGGCATCGACGGTGTAGAGCTTGATCTTCTTCTTGGCGATGGCACGCTTGATGTCGGCGGGCAGACGGGCTTCCAGCTCGTCGCCTTCCCAGTCGCAGTTGATCATGAAGATACCGCCGGGCTTGACGTCGCGGACCATGTCATACTTGCCGATGTAGGCGGGGTTACCCACGACCACACAGTCAGCAGCGCCGACATAGTAAGAAGAACGGATGGGCTTGTCACCAAAGCGCAGGTGGCTGATGGTCAGGCCGCCGGACTTCTTGGAGTCGTACTGGAAGTATGCCTGAACATACTTGTCGGTGTGGTCGCCGATGATCTTGGAGGTGTTCTTGGAAGCGCCGACCAGACCGTCGGAACCGATGCCCCAGAACTTAACGGAAGCCTGGGTGGGATCGTGGGGCAGCTCGAACTCGCACTTCTCGATGGACAGGTGGGTCACGTCGTCCACGATACTCACGGTGAAGTGGTTGTGGCCGCCCTTGGCCAGGTGCTGGAACACGGAGTACATGTCAGCGGGGGTGGTGTCCTTGGAGGACAGGCCATACCGGCCGCCGATGACGCGGATATCCTTCATGCCGGCGTCGTCCAGCACAGCGGTAACGTCCAGATACAGAGGCTCACCGAATGCACCGGGCTCCTTGGTGCGGTCCAGAACAGCGATGCGCTGGACGGACTTGGGCAGCTCAGAGAGCATGTGCTTGGCGGAGAAGGGACGATACAGGTGGACCTCCAGCACGCCGACCTTGGCACCCTTGGCTCTCATCACGTCCACGACTTCCTCCAGGGTGCCGCAGACGGAACCCATAGCCACGACCACGTCGGTGGCGTCGGGTGCACCGTAGTAGTTGAAGGGCTTGTAGTTGGTGCCGATGGCCTCGTTGACCTTGTTCATGTTGCCGACCACGATGTCGACCAGCTTGTCATAGGTCAGGTTGGAAGCCTCGCGGTGCTGGAAGAAGGTTTCGGGGGGCTCGTTGGAGCCGCGGTGATAGGGGTGGTGGGGCAGGTTGGCCTCGGCGTGGAACTTATCCACGGCATCCCAGTTGACCATGCCCTTCAGGGTCTCATAGTCCCAGGTACGCAGCTTCTGGATCTCGTGGGAGGTACGGAAGCCGTCGAAGAAGTTGATGAAGCCCATGCTGCCCTCGATGGCGGACAGGTGGGAAACAGGAGCCAGATCCATGACTTCCTGAGGGGTACCGGAGGCCAGCATCGCCATACCGGTGCCGCGGCAGGCCATCACATCCTGATGGTCACCGAAGATGGACAGGGCGTGGGTGGTCAGGGTACGGGCTGCGACGTGGAACACGCCGGGCAGGCCCTCGCCAGCGATCTTATACAGGTTGGGGATCATCAGCATCAGGCCCTGAGAGGCGGTGAAGGTGGTGGTCAGGGCGCCGGTGGACAGGGAGCCATGGACGGCACCGGCAGCGCCGGCCTCAGATTCCATCTCCACGATGTTCACGCGGTTGCCGAAGATGTTTCTTCTATCTTGGTTGGCCCATTCGTCCACGTGCTCTGCCATGGGGGAAGAGGGGGTGATGGGGTAAATAGCGGCTACCTCAGTAAAAGCATAGGCGACGTGGCCGGCGGCGGTGTTCGCGTCCATACTCTTAAAGGGTCTGGTGTCTTTCACTTTTTTCATTTTGCCGCGCCTCCTTTCTGTGCTGCCATGGCACGAACCTGAACATAGGTGAACTCCGGCATCTCCCGTGCGCTGATCACGCCGTTGGGGCAGACATAGGAGCAGATGTTACAGTCTTCGCAGCGCTCAGGCTCGATGACGGCACGGCCGTTCTCCATGTGGATCAGGCCGTCAGGGCAGTTGGCAGCGCAGTCGCCGCAGCCGATACAGCCGACCCAGCACAGCTGCTTGCGGACCTCAGGATCATCCTGGGAGGCGCAGGGAACCAGCTTGGCACCCTTGTAAGGCACGATGACGGGCAGCTCCTGGGGGCAGACGTGGACGCAGGCGGTGCAGCCCACGCACTTGTCGGGATCGACCTTGGCGGTGCCGTTGACGATCTCGATGGCGTCGAAGCGGCAGGCCTGGACGCAGTCGCCGAAGCCGGCGCAGCCGAAGTTGCAGTGGCCGTCCAGGGCCATCTTCACGGCCTCGTGGCAGTTGGTGGCACCGGCCTGGGCATAGACCTCGTGGTTGTGCCAGCCGCCGCGGCAGCGGACGAACGCAACGGTGGACTTGAGCTTGGTCAGATCATGGTAGGTATCCTCGATGATCTTCTTGCGGCAGGAGACGGTGCAGGCCACGCAGCCCACGCACTTCTCGTAGTCGATGACGGCGCAGTTGTCCACGATGGAGATGGCCTCTTCGGGACATGCCTCGGCGCAGTCGCCGCAGCCGATACAGCTGTGGCCGCACAGACGCAGGGCAACGTCCTCCTCGTCCTGGTTGGAGCAGGGCACGAAGTTGGAGGCATCGTCGGGGACCATGTGGACCAGCTTCTGGGGGCAGACATCGGCGCAGGCGCCGCAGCCGTTGCACTTGGACTTATCCAGGTGCACGTTGCCGTGCTCAATGGTGAGCGCACCGAAGGTGCAGGCATCCACGCAGGAGCCGCCGCCGACGCACCCATACGTACATTCTCCTGCCAGGAAACCGCTCTTCACGGCCTCTTCACAGGAAGCGTAGACCTTCAGCCGGGACTTGCCGGCGGCACAGCCGGTGCACTTGATGAAGGCTGCCTCGTGCTTGGCAGGCAGGGCTTCCCCGCCGGTCAGCGCGGCAATGGCGATGATGTCCTCGTCGGTACAGGCGGGACATAGGTTCACCGAACCGCCCTTGGCGATGGCTTCGGCGCATTTGTCACAAGAGGCAAATCCACATCCGCCGTGGCCGGTGCAGTCGGTACCCGGAAGCAGCTTCCGGATTTCTTTTGCAAGATTGTTTGGCTGCATACTAAATTCACATCCTTAAAATTCTGCTTTGCAGAGTTCCTTAAATCCGTCCTTATTATCCTACTTGAAAAACAGAATGTCAACAGGTTTTCGCTGGTTTTTTGTATTTTTTCGCCACTTTCTTGTGAGTTTGCAGAGGCTAATTTGTCGCAACAGTCATCTTTTCTGTCTTTTTCAGGAAGTTTAGGCTAATTTTTTGTCTTGTTGACATCCCTACCGACATGTGGTACATTAAAATGTGCTGAATATCTGGTTGCAGGTGAAATCATCTCTTTGTCAATCGGGATCGTTTGGCATTATCCTATCGTTTTGGAGGGGGTTCTCTTGCCCAAGGTTTTTCTATCCGGCTACGCCAAGCTGCCCGACAACACCACCGCCCAGAAGCTCTATTCCCACCTGGTCCTGGTGGTCACAGCGGAGATGCCCGGAGGGATCATCCAGGACGCAGACTGCACCATGGCCACGGAATTGGGCCGCCGCTTCATCCGGGAGCTGCTCACCGGCTACGACCTGCACCGGGGGCCGGAGCCGCTGGTGGAGCTGCTGAACCAGACCTATTACGGCCACCTGCGGAAAGCCCTGCAAACCTGCATCAAAGGCATCTGCCTTCAGTTTGGGGAGCTGAACCGCGCCGCCGCGAAGCAGTCCGGCTGACCGCTCCCCTGCCCCCACCAAGATACCTCATATATTATTATAGAGACACTTCCACGAAAATTTGAGAGAAGGAGGGACCCCCATGCTGCTGTCCGGCGAGGAGATCAAAAAGAACCTGGGCAAAGACATTATCATCGAGCCCTTTCGCCCGTCCCAGCTCAATCCCAACAGCTACAACCTGCGCCTTTCCAACGAGCTGCTGGTCTACGACACCGACACCCTGGACATGAAAGCCAAGAACCCCGTCAAGCACCTGACCATCCCCGAAAGCGGACTGCTGCTGGAGGCCAACAAGCTCTATCTGGGCCGCACGGTGGAGTACACCAAGACGGATCGGTTCGTCCCCATGCTGGAGGGCCGCTCCTCTGTGGGCCGGTTGGGTCTGTTCATCCATGTGACGGCCGGGTTTGGCGACGTGGGCTTTGCCGGGTATTGGACGCTGGAAATGTTCTGCATCCACCCCATCGTCATCTACCCCAACGTAGAGATCTGCCAGATCTATTACCACACCATCCTGGGCGACTATGAGAAATACGAGTCCGGCAAATACCAGAACAACACCGGGGTCCAGCCCAGTATGCTGTACAAAGACTTTCTGCGGGACGAGGAGAAGTAACCGCTCCCCACTTACTTCCGCAGGATATACATTATACATAGAGAGACAGAGCGCATCGTGAGCGCTCTGTCTCTTTTTGCAGAGAAAGACCCGGCTCCCTGCCAAAGCAGGGAGCCGGGTCCAGGTGCATCAGAAAGTCAATCGTTTTGATTGGATTCAGAAAAATACGGTTGGGGATGAAAGAGTGGGTCAGGTGATGTATGGAGAAGCTTACGCCTTCTTGGCAGCCTTAGCAGCAGCCTTGGCGTCCAGGTCGTCCAGCTCGGCGCGGGTATTCTTCATATAGATCTCGATACCCTCTTCGATGTTGGCGCGGCGCTCCTTCTTGTTCATGCCCACGATCTCCATGAAGATACAGAGAACGATACCGACGAACAAGCCATACGATGGGTTGGCGCAGGTGGCGATAGCACCGGCGGTGATACCGGCAACGCCACGCTCCACGTTGGTGCGGGTCATGTTGATGCCGACGTAGAAGGAACCAAAGGCCTGGATGATCAGGGTCTGGGCCATGGCCAGAGGCAGGATGGGCTTGATCAGGGCCATCAGAGGCACGATCAGCTGGCAGATCCACTTGGTGGTGTTGAAGGTGCAGGAGCCACCGAAGATGGAGTACATGTTTTCCTTACCGGTCTTATAACGCTCGGCCACGGACACGGTCATAGCAGACCACAGAGGACCGGACATGGTGCAGGTGGGGCTGAAGAAAGCTTCGATCAGGTTACGGAAGCCGCAGCACATGTTGGTACGGTCGGGGTTGACGTCGATGTACTCGTCCTCACGATACCGCTTGGTGTCTTCCATGAAGGCAGTACCACCGACGATATCGCCGAATGCGATAACGTAGCACATGATGGCCATGGGCAGGTCCTTGGCCAGGATGGACGCAGGAGGAATGCCGATGCCGAGGATGGAGAAGTTGCCCCAGACCCACTTCAGGCCGGGCAGGGGGTTGAACCAGAAGCTGGTGACGGTGGAGAAGTTAGGCAGGTCGACCTCGCCGATGATCCAAGCAATGATACCACCGAGGATGATGGAAGGCACGAAGCCGGCCTTGGTGATGAGCTTGATGAAGGGGTTCTTGCTACCGAACTTGACCTTGGCAAAGCCGTTGGAGAAGAGGAGGAACAGGCCGAAGCAGCAGCCGATGGACCAGGAGACAGGGTACATGAAGAAGCCCTTGCCGCCGGCATCCAGCGCCTTAAAGCCATAGGGGCCGACACAGGCCGCAAAGCCTGAGCCGATCAAGATACCTGCTTTCAAGGACTGGGGGCAGATGTCGATGATCTTGGTGGCGATGCCGGTCGCGCCCAGGATGACGTAGATCAAACCAAGCAGCAACTCCATGCCGACCAGAGCATGCATACGAGCAATGCCCTCGAAGTTCAACAGGAATGCGGTGATCAACGGCACGGCAGGTGTGATCCAGCCGCCGATCAGGGGGTCGCCCAGGGTGTTGTTGACCATGTACAGCAGCTCATGGACGAACACGATGGACAGTGCCATTTCAAATGTGAATCCGAACAGGTCCTGCAGATATGCAGTTGCTGCGGAGCCGGTCATGAACACGACGCAGGCCTGGATCATTTCTGGAATTTCCCATTCGTAATGCACGAAGGGGATCCGAAGATCGAACTTCCAGATCTTAATGCAGGGTTGCTTCGCGCCCTCTTTACGCCGGGCACTAGGAAGCATTAAGTTCATTACGTTCCCTCCTACTAAAAATACACTGTTTGCTTAACTTGCAATTTTTCTTTCGACTTCACTTAAAAAAGTAAAGTCCTTCTCCTTTTCCACGTCTTTTCATCGATGCAAGCCCATTGTATCACGATTTACACAAAACGCAAGGCCTTTTGCTTCGGTATTTTACACAAATATACATTATTTGCACAAGAAATCATCCCGTTTTTTGTTGCTATTGCTCGGTTTTTTCCGCATTTTTGACGTAAAATCAAATTTTTTATGGACGCATTGTGAACACTTTGCCTGTCAAAAGCCTATTTTTTGTTTTCTATGGAAATAGCACAAAGGAAATTTTTTCTTTTTCGTCTTTTTTCTTCCTCAATTTTCCTATTTTTTCTGCAAGTCATTTTTGCTAAGCCGTCAATTCCTTTATCGAAGTGATTTGTTAAAAAAGACGGGAGAGACGTTGTTCGTCTCTCCCGTCTTGGGTGCCCCTGTGGGAGGGGGCTGCATCGTATCAGTCATATTCCGGGTCACGACCGGTGGTCGTCGTGTTGGAGGTGTCTGTCGTGTCGGTGCTGCTGTCCGTTGTCTGGAAGTCGCTGGCGGTGGCGCGGTAGCCGCGGCCATTCTGCTTGCTGATCTGGAAGATGTTCACGTCCTCCGCGGTCAGAGAAGCGGTATAGGGATTCACCAGGCGGTTGATCATCTCCAGGCTCTTGCCCGGCTCCAGCTCATAGCAGTAGCGGGTGGAGCCATAGGTCACGCTGCCATCGCCTGGGAGCGCATCGCCGGAGACGCCGCTGTCCAGATTCACGCCCACGGCCTTGGTCACGAACCAGGTCAGGTCGGTGGCGGAGAGGTTGGTCTCGATGTTCCGCTGCATGATGCTCACGAACTGGTCCAGCTTGCCGATGTTGGCCACGAGCTTCTTGGCCACGGTGATCATCAGCTTCCGGACCGTCTCGCTGCGCTGGATGTCGCCCATGGGATACCCGGTGCCGTCGCCGTTCTTACGGAAGCGGCAGACCTTCATGGCGTCCTCGCCGTCGAGGTGCTGCATACCGGGCTGGAAGAAAATGCTCAGGTCCTGGGTGGGGTCGTTGTAATACATCTCCACGGGGACGTTGAAGTCCACACCGCCCACGGCGTCCACCAGCTCCCGGAAGCCGTCCAGGTCGATCTTGATATAGAAGTCGATGGGATAGCCCACCAAATCAGAGACCACGGACTGGAGGTTCTCCACGCCCTTGTGCATGGCGGCGTTGATCTTGGGGCTGGACTGGTCCACCAGGGTGTCACGGGGCACAGAGAGCATGCCGATCTTCTGGTTGGGCACGTCATAGGTCACCAGCATGATGGCGTCCGCATTGCCGCTGGCCTGGTCGGGACAGCAGAGCATGAACGTGTAGGTCTGTTCTCGTCTGGTGTGGTCACCGGTGGTCATACCGGGGACGATTTCCTGGGATGTCTGGCTTCCCGTGTCATCCGGCTGCTTGATCTCCGGGGCACGGACGGTGAACTTCAGCGCTGCATAGGCGATCACGATGATGGCAGCGATCACGACCACTGCGATATAGATGCCGCGCAAAATGCGGTATTTTTTCTTCAGCCGACGCTTTTTCTTTTTGGCCACAGCTACGGCCTCCTTTGTCTGTGTTTTTCCTGCATACAAATGCACACAAGCACAAACAGTATACCCAATTTTCCCCTATTCGGCAATAGTTTTGGCTCAACTTTGCCAGGATTTCCAATTTCATCATCTTTTTTTCACACTTTCGCATCTTTTCGTCAAGATAAAAAACGGGTACTATAATAAGGTAAGGCAGAACATCCGTCCGATTCCGACGGTACCTATCTTTTCCTGAGAATTGTCCCAAACCCCTTGCATGTTGCCGGTGGGTGTGCTATAATGTGCATGATTTGAAGATGTAAGTTAGGACAGAGTGGGGCTTGCCCCGCTCTTTCTTTTATGAATACGTTGTGTGCAGCGCCCCCCGGCGCATGGAGGTTACTATGTCCAAAATCACTGATCTGACCGCACAGCTGGCCCGCCCTGTGGTGGAAGAAAACGGCTGTACCCTGTGGGACGTGGAATACGTCAAGGAAGCCGGCAGCTGGTATCTGCGGGTGTATATTGATAAGGAGACCGGCGTCTCTATTGACGACTGCGAGGCCGTCAGCCGGACCCTGTCGGACCTGCTGGACGAGGCGGACCCCATTCAGGACGCCTATACCTTCGAGGTCTCCTCCGCCGGGGCCGACCGGGCCTTGAAAAAGCCGGAGCATTTTGCGGCTTTTCTGGGTGAGCAGGTGGACGCCAAGTTCTACCAGCCCGTGAACGGCCAGAAGGCCGTCACCGGCACGTTGGTCGGCTATGACAACGGCGATGTGACCCTGGACCTTGGCGACGGCCCCGTGACCTTCGCCAAGAAGGACGTGGCCCAGGTCCGCCTGCACGTTGGATTTTAAGTTTACTCGAAAAGAACCCCGGTCCAGAGCCTAGTCTGTGCGCTCTGTGCCGTTCCATACCACTGAGTTTGAGGAGACGATCAAAAGTCATGGCAAAAAAAACAACGAAGAAAGCAGCGAAAAGCAATGAGCTGGACGGCAAGGAATTCTTTGCCGCCGTCACCCTGATCGAGAAAGAGAAGGGCATCCCCCGGCACTACATGCTGGAGAAGATCACCCAGGCCCTGGTCTCCGCCTACAAGCGGGACCACGAGGGCGTGACCGACAATGTGTTCGTGGAGGCCAACGAGGTCACCGAGACCGTGCGGATGTACGTCAAGAAGGAGATCGTGGAGGAAGTCACGAACCCCGCCACCGAGATCGCCCTGGCCGAGGCCCGCAAGAGCCTGCCCTCCGCCCAGAGCGGCGACGTGGTCCGCATCGAGATCAAGCCCCGGAACTTCGGCCGCATCGCCGCCCAGACGGCCCGGCAGGTCATCATCCAGGGCATGCGGGAAGCCGAGCACAGCATGATCTACGACATGTTCAGCTCCAAGGAGCATGAGATGCTGGTGGGTACCGTCACCCGCGTGGATCCCCGGAACGGGGCCGTCACCCTGCGCATCACCAGCGACGGCGAATCCACCGACGCTTACCTCTCCCCCTCCGAGCAGGTCCGGGGCGAGGTGGCCCACGAGGGCGACCGCCTGAAGGTCTATGTGGTGGAGGTCCGCCGCTCCAGCCGCGGGCCCCAGATCCTCATCTCCCGCACCCACCCCGGCCTGGTCAAGCGCCTGTTCGAGCTGGAAGTGCCGGAAATTTACGACGGCACCGTGGAGATCCGCTCCATCGCCCGCGAGGCGGGCAGCCGCTCCAAGCTGGCCGTCTGGTCTGCCGACGAGAACGTGGACCCCATCGGCGCCTGCGTAGGCCCCAAGGGCGCCCGCGTGAACAACGTGGTCGCCGAGCTGGGCAGCGAGAAGATCGACATTATTAAATACAGCGACGACCCCGCCCAGTATGTGGCCGCCGCCCTCTCCCCCGCCGATGTTCTCTCCGTTCTGCCCCTGGAGGGCAGCAAGAGCTGCCGCGTGGTGGTGCCCGACGACCAGCTCTCTCTGGCCATCGGCAAGGAGGGCCAGAACGCCCGTCTGGCCGCCAAGCTCACCGGCTATAAGATCGACATCAAGCCCGCCTCCGCCGCCCACGAGTGGGAGGAAGAGGACGCCCTGGCCGAGGCCGAGCGTGCCGCCCAGGCAGAGGAAGCGGACGACGAAGACGTCTTTGCCGAGGAGCCCGCAGACGGCAAGGACACCCTGCCCGACGACGAGGCTCTCACCGCTGAGGAACCTGCCGAGGACTCCACGGAGGAAGCACCCGCAGAAGAAGCCCCCGAAGCTCCGGAGGCCTGACCCAAAGACCAACAGCGTAAGCTGATCGTCTATACCATAGATCGGATAGAGAGAAGGAAGGAGGCAGCACCGTGCCGAAGAAGATCCCCCTGCGCCAATGCCTTGGCTGCCGGGAAATGAAACCGAAACGGGAGCTGATCCGGGTGGTCCGCTCTCCCCAGGGCGAGATCAGCCTGGACTTCCACGGCAAAAAGCCTGGGCGCGGGGCCTACCTCTGCCCCGACCCGGCATGTCTGAAGCGGATCCGCAAGTCGAGAGCCCTGGAACGGGCCTTTGACCTGCCCATTCCCGACGCCGTGTACAACGCCCTTGCCCAGGAGATGGAAGGAGGTGGTCTGGATGGATAGTATTCCTTCCCTGCTGGGCCTTGCGCTGCGAGCAGGGCGGCTTGCCGTGGGCGAAGAGCCTGTTGGGACAGCCTGCCGGTGCCACAAGGGGTACCTGCTGCTGCTGGCCAGCGACGCGGCGGACAACACCATCCGTCGGGCCCTTCATTTCAGCCAAGCCGGAAAAACCATCTGTCTCACCCTCCCCCTGACCAAGGAGGAGCTGGGCAGCGGCCTGGGCCGCACGAGCTGCGCCATGGTCGCCGTGACGGACGTGGGCTTTGCCGCGTCCATCGCCGAGCGCCTGGCCCAGGATGACCAGGAGACCTACGGCGAAGCCTGGCAGACCTTAGCCCAGAAGGCCGCCCGCGTGAAACAGCGCCGGGACGCCAAGCGCTCCCCCAACAAGAACAAGGGGAAGCGCAGGAAAGCATAATTATGGAGGTGGCTTTATTTGAGTTTTGAGAATAAATATCGTGTACACGAGGTAGCCAAGGACTTTGGCAAGCAGACCAAGGACATCACCCAGATCCTGACCACATACGCTACGGCCCCCAAGAACCACATGCAGGTGCTCAGCGACAAGGAGCTGTCCATCGTCTTTGAGTATATGACCCAGCACAACCAGGTGGCCGACATGCAGGCCTCCCTGGCCACCGCCCCCAAGGGCGGCGAGAACCGCGGCCGCAGCGACCGCAACGACAGAAATGACCGCGGCGGTGACCGCAACCGGAATGACCGGGGCGGCCAGCAGGGCCAGAGACGGGACAACCGCGACGGCAACCGGAATGACCGCGGCGACAGAAACGACCGCAACGGCAGACCCGGTGACCGCGGCCCCCGTAACGACAGAAACGACAGAAACGACCGCGGCCAGCAGAACCGGCAGGGCGGCCAGAACCAGCACAACAACCAGGCCCCCAAGTCCGGCAGCCAGAACAACCAGCAGGCCCAGCAGCCCGCGAACCGCCCCACCAGCCGCGTACCTGAGAAGAAGCTGGTGGACACCCGCAAGGGCGGCAACGTGAACCTGGATAAGTACGACGAGCATCTGGAGACCCTGGCACCTGAGCGTGCCAACCGGATGCAGAGCGGCAAGCAGAAGATCCAGAGCCGCAACAACCACCGCAAGGGCGCTACCTTCGGCAACAAGCGCCGCCAGGAAGAGCAGGAAAAGATGCGTAAGCTCCAGCTGGAGATCGCCAAGAAGACGCCCCTCACCGTCAAGATCCCCGATGAGATCGGCGTGGGCGAGCTGGCCTCCCGCATGAAAAAGACCGGCGCCGAGGTCGTCAAGCAGCTCATGAAGCTGGGCGTCATGGCCTCCCTGTCTGAGATCATCGACTATGATACCGCCGCCCTGGTGGCCATGGAGCTGGGCTGCAAGGTCGAGAAGGAAGTCATCGTCACCATCGAGGAGAAGCTCATCGACACCGCCGAGGACAAAGAGGAGGACCTGGTCCCCCGCGCCCCCGTCGTGGTCGTCATGGGCCACGTGGACCACGGCAAGACCTCCCTGCTGGACTATATCCGGAACTCCCAGGTGGCCGAGGGCGAGGCCGGCGGCATCACCCAGCACATCGGCGCTTACCAGGTCGATGTGAACGGCTCCCCCATCACCTTCCTGGACACCCCCGGCCACGAGGCCTTTACCGCCATGCGTGCCCGCGGCGCCATGATCACGGACATCGCCATCCTGGTGGTGGCTGCCGACGACGGCATCATGCCCCAGACCGTGGAGTCCATCAACCACGCCAAGGCCGCGGAGATCCCCATCATCGTGGCCATCAACAAGATGGATAAGCCCGAAGCCAACCCTGAGCGCGTCAAGCAGCAGCTGACCGAGTACGGTCTCGTCAGCGAAGAGTGGGGCGGCGACACCATCTGCTGCCCCATCTCCGCCAAGACCGGCATGGGCGTGGACAACCTGCTGGAAATGGTCGTCCTGACCGCCGAGATGCGTGAGCTGAAGGCCAACCCCAACCGCTCCGCCCACGGCGCTGTCATCGAGGCCCGCTTGGACAAGGGCCGCGGCCCCGTGGCCACCCTGCTGGTCCAGAACGGCACCCTGCACCAGGGCGACGTGATCATCGCCGGCACCGCCGTGGGCCGTGTCCGCGCCATGACCGACGCCAAGGGCCGGAAGATCAACGAGGCCGGCCCCTCCGTGCCTGTGGAGATCACCGGTATGGGTGAAGTCCCCGGCGCCGGCGACGACTTCCACGCCGTGGCCGACGAGCGTATGGCCCGCGAGCTGGTGGAGCAGCGCAAGCACGAGAACAAAATGGCCGCCAACTCCTCCAGCCAAAAAGTTACCCTGGACGATCTGTTCTCTCAGATCCAGCAGGGCGAGCTGAAGGACCTGAACATCATCGTGAAGGCCGACGTGCAGGGCTCCGCCGAGGCCGTCAAGGCTTCCCTGGAGAAGCTGACCAACGAGGAGGTCCGCGTGCGGGTCATCCACTGCGCCGTCGGTGCCATCAACGAGTCCGACGTCATGCTGGCCTCCACGTCCAACGCCATCATCGTGGGCTTCAACGTCCGCCCCGATGCCAACGCGAAGGACACGGCCGCCCGCTCCAAGGTCGACATGAGAATGTACCGCGTCATCTACGACTGCATCAACGAGATGGAAGCGGCCATGAAGGGCATGCTGGCTCCCAAGTTCAAGGAAGTCTCCCTGGGCGCTGCCGAGGTCCGCGAGGTCTACAAGATCACCGGCGCGGGCATCATCGCCGGCTGCTATATCACCGAGGGCAAGGTGCAGCGCAACGCCCAGATCCGCCTGGTGCGGGACGGCATCGTCGTCCACGAAGGCACCATCTCCTCCTTGCAGCGCTTTAAGGACGCCGTCAAGGAAGTGGCCCAGGGCTACGAGTGCGGCATCGGTATCGAGAAGTACAGCGACATCAAGGTCGGTGACGTGATCGAAGCCTTCATCATGGAGCAGATCGAGGTCTGAGCCTCTCTGCCCCGCCAGAACAACAAATCCAGGTCTCCCCGCCCGGACGGGGCGGGGAGACCCTTTTGAATTTTCGGAGGGAAATTCTATGGCCTCAAATCGAATCGGACGGATCAACGAAGAGATCCAGCGGGAGCTGGCAGCCCTCTTCCGCACCATAAAAGACCCCCGTGTGCATGGGCTGGTCTCCATCACGCACGTGGAGACTACCCCGGACCTGCGCTACGCCAAGGTCTATGTGAGCGTGCTGGACAAGAGCGACGTGAAAGAAGTCATCAAGGGCCTCAAGTCCGCCGGCGGCTATCTGCGCCGGGAGCTGGGCCGCGCCCTCTCCCTGCGCTATACCCCGGAGCTGGTGTTCCAGGCCGATGACTCCATCGACAAGGGCACCCATATCTTAAAGCTCCTCAACGACATCGAACGGAAGGAAGCAGGAGGGGACCAATGACCGACCATCAGACCGCCCAGCGTCTGCTGGCCATGGAGGACGTGCTCATCCTCACCCACCGCCGCCCGGACGGGGACACCATCGGCTGCGCCTGCGCCCTGTGCCTGGCCCTGCGCCAGCTGGGCAAGACCGCCTGGGTGCTGCCCAACGAGGACGCCCACGGGCTCTTCACCCCCTATTTCGAGGGCGTGCTGGCCCCGGCGGAGTTCGTGCCTCAGTTCGTCGTGTCGGTGGACACGGCCGCCCTGGGGATGCTCCCCGGCAGCGGCAAGGCCTATGCCGACCGCATTGACCTGGCCATCGACCACCACGGCTCCAACGAGGGCTACGCCAAGCAGACGCGGGTCGATCCCGCCTGCGCCGCCTGCGCGGAGCTGCTGTACCGCATTTTGGTCGAGATGGGCGTGCGCATCACCGCCCCCATCGCGCTGCTGCTGTATATGGCCATCGCCACGGACACCGGCTGCTTCGTCTACTCCAACACCACGCCGGACACCCACCGCATCGCCGCCGCGCTCATGGAGACCGGCTTTGACGCCCAGTGGGTGAACAAGCGGCATTTCCGGGTCAAGTCCCTCAAGCGGATGCAGATCGAGAGCCGCCTGGTTCGGGAGATGGACCTGGCGCAGAACGGCACGCTGGTCTTTGCCTATGTGACCCTGGATCTCATCCGGGAGCTGGAAGCCACCGAGGAGGACCTGGAGGACATCTCCGCCTTCATCGGCCAGCTGGAGGGCGTAGACAACGCCGTCACCATCCGGCAGCTCAAGCCCGAAGAGTGCAAGATCTCTCTGCGGACCGACGGCAAGACCCTGAACGCCTCGGCGGTCTGCGCCGTGTACGGCGGCGGCGGACACGCAGCGGCCGCGGGCTGCACCATCCAGGGCACCCCCGCCCAGGCCAAGGCCGCCATGCTGAAAGCCATCGAGCAGGTGCAGCATGGCTAACGGTATCCTCATCATCGACAAGCCCACGGACTGGACCAGCCACGACGTGGTGGCCAAGCTCCGGGGGATCCTGCACGAAAAGCGCATCGGCCACGCAGGGACGCTGGACCCCATGGCTACCGGTGTGCTGCCCGTCTTTGTGGGCCGGGCCACCCGCGCGGTGGAGTTCGCCGCCGAACGGGAAAAGGAATATCTGGCCGGGCTGCGCCTGGGGCAGGTCACGGACACCCAAGACGTGACCGGCTCGACGCTCTCCACCGCTCCCGTCTCTGTGACACGGGAAGATGTGGAGAAGATCTTAGCCCAATTCCGGGGAGACATCCAGCAGATCCCCCCCATGTACTCCGCCATCAAGAAAGAGGGCAAAAAGCTCTATGAGCTGGCCCGGCGGGGGCAGGAGGTGGAGCGTCAGCCCCGGCCCATCACCATTTACGAGCTGGAGTTACTGGACCAGCTCTCCCCCACCGACTATACCCTGCGGGTCAAATGCTCCAAGGGGACGTATGTCCGCACGCTCTGCCATGACATCGGGCAGGCGCTGGGCTGTGGGGGAACGCTTTTCTCCCTGCGCCGGACCCGGTCGGCGGGCTTTGCCCTGGACCAGGCGGTGACGCTGGAGCAGGTACAGGCGGCAGCGGATCCCGCTGCCCTGCTGCTGCCGGTGGACGCCTATTTTGCCGGGCACCCGGCCCTGACCCTGACCAGCCAGCGGGCGGAAAAGAAAGTCCGCAACGGAAATACGCTCTCCCTGGAGGCCCCGGACGGGGTCTATCGGGTCTATGGCCCGGCAGGGGATTTTCTCGCTCTGAGCCGGCTGACCCAGGGCGTGCTGACCACAATAAAAAGCTTTTTCGAGGTGTAAGAACTTGGAACAGAAAAAACGTGTGATTGCCCTGGGCTTTTTCGACGGCGTGCACAACGGCCACGCCGCCCTGATGCGCCGCACCGCCCAGGTGGCAAAGGAGACGGGAGCCACCCCCTCCGCCTTCACCTTTGACCCCCATCCCCAGACGGTGATCTTAGGCCGTCCCATGCCCCTGCTCACCTCCCCGGAGGACCGGGCGGACCTGATGCGGAAGTATTACGGCATCCAGGACGTGATCGTGGAGCCCTTCCCCCCCGCGCGGATGAAGCAGCCCTGGCGGGAGTTTTTGGTGGACACCCTCATCAAAGATCTGGGGGCCATCCATCTGGTGGCCGGCCACGACTATCACTTCGGCTATAAGGGCGAGGGCAACCCCCAGCTGCTGAAAGAGACCTGCCAGGAGCTGGGCGTCGGCTGTGACATCATCCCCCGCGTGGAGCAGGACGGCATCACCGTCTCCTCCACCTATATCCGCACCTTAGTCGCCCAGGGGGAGATCGAACGCGCCAACGAATTTCTGGGCCATCCCTACACCCTCAGCGACCGGGTGTCCCACGGCAAGAAGCTGGGCACCACCCTGGGCTTCCCCACGGTGAACCTGAAGCTGAAGGAGAACGTCCTCTCCCCCGCCAAGGGCGTCTATGCCACCAAGGTCATCCTGGAAAACGGCGACACCCACCTGGCCGTGACCAACGTGGGCACCCGCCCCACCATCGACGACGGCAACCAGCTGACCATCGAGGGCTTCATCCTGGATTTCCACGGCGACCTCTACGACCAGAAGATCCAGATGGAGTTTTACAAGTACCTGCGGGAGGAGCGGAAGTTCCCCTCCTTCGAGGCCCTCACCGCCGAGGTCATGCACAACGCCGACCAGACGCGGGAGTACTTTGCTCAGAATCCCTGATTGTCTTTCCAAGGTCATAAAAAGGACTCCGACGGATGCAGTTTGATCCTGCACTTCCGTTCGGAGTCCTTTTTCATTTCTCATGTTTTTGCATAGACTCTCATTCGCTCGTGTCTCCAGGGCCGGAAAACAGAGGTCCGCAGAAAATCAGCCTAAGAAGAGGAAGCCATACACCAAGTAGGTGATAGATGTCAGTGCAGCGGCACACAGGGCAAACGGCATCTGGGTCTTTACGTGGTCCAGGGGTTGGATCCCCGTGGCCTGGCCGATGAGGATAGAGTTATCCGAGTAGAAACACAGCTGGGTGCCACACACCGAGCCGGAGAAGATCGCTGCGATCGCCACGGCCAGATTCGCGTCTATCGCCTGCGCCAAGGGGATGACAAAGGGTACCATGATGGCAGACACGCCCCAAGCATTGGCCAGGGCAAATGTCATGAGGGTTGACACCAGGAACACCACGAAGGGGAGCGCTTGGCCGACCATCAGGGGAACGACCTTGCTGATGATGTACTCAGACATCCCCAGATTTTCGCAGGCTGCCTTGAAGAGAAACGCAATGACCAGCAGCGCCAACACAGAAATCATCGTTGAAAACCCTTCCCATACTGTATCCACAAATTCGGATATAGACATCAGCTTTCGGGCGATGTACAGGATACAGGTGAAGACTAGGGCGATCATGATGCCTGGCAGCACGTCAATATCAAAATAGACGGTGGCGACCAGCAGGACCAGAATAGGCAGGATAAAGTCAATCATGCCGCCTGTCTTGCGCTGGGTCGTGTCTGCGTCCTCCACTGCGGTGCTCTCCGCTTCGACCGGGCCGGTCTCTGGGTAGAGCTGTCCGGTCTCCTCCGCCTGCTTCTGGTATCTTCGGATCGGGCCAAAGAGCGGGATAACCCCGGCAATGACCAAGAGCAGAATCAGCAAACAGAACATGGGGTAGAACATGAAGGGAATAGACTGAATATAGGCCAGCACACCGCTCCCCCCTTCGGGGGCAGCACCGGCATTCTCGATCAGACTGGCATAGTAGATGGACCAGGAGGAGAGCGGGATGAGCACCACCACAGGCGCAGAGGTGGATCCAATGACGTAAGCTGTCATGGTTCGATGGATCCGGTGTGGGTCGTTCAACCGTTTGCCAATGGAGCCAGTGGTGAGGATGTTCAGGTAGTCATCCACAAACAGCAGAACGCTGAGGGCCCACTCCGCCAGCAGGGACTTCTTTTTGGTGGTGCCAAAACGGGAGAGCACATTTGCAAAGCCCATAGCGACGCGGGACTTTTCAAAAACGCCCACCAGACCTCCCAGCAGGCCAACTACCAGAAGCACCCAGATATTTTCCGCAGCAACCATCTGAAGCTGCTCCACAAGGGCCGAGAACCAATATCCCTTATAGCCGATGATCAAGGCCAGGAGGGTGGCAACGAGCAGGGATTCAAAGGTTCGTTTGGTGATCAGAGCAACGACAATAAGCGTAAGCACAGGAAGAAGACTGATGATTCCATAGGTTCCGTACATAGATCGATGATCTCCCTTTCCGCGAAAGGCGCTGATGGAGCCATAAAGTGTGACGCCTCCGCATAGATATAGAATGTGTTTTGTGGAAGGACAAGAATTCGGTATGCTATGCTCTGTCTACCTTTGGTTATGACATTGGCCTGTGGTATTCTCTTTTTTGTTGTTTTTTGTAATGTGGACCTTTCTCCTGTTGTGCTTCAGCTTCTGGGGTCACCTTCCAGAAGAAGGCGCATGATCTCCCACCGTGAGGACACATCCAGCTTACGGAAAATATTCTGGAAATGCTTCTGTAAGGTAGAGTCCCGTACCTGCATCGCCTCTGCGATCTCCCGATTGTCCCGGAAGCGGGTAAGCTGCTCGATCAGCTGGACTTCCCGGCCGGTCAGCTTGTATTTCTTGGCCACAGCCGAAAGGTCATAGCCCGATACCGTTTCCCGGTGATACATTTTATCCAGCAGGGAGGACATATGCTGATTCAGATGGATCCCCACCGAGCTGAGTAAAAAGAGGTCGTCGCTGGTAAAAGGACCGTCCTCCCGGTGGCGAAACAGGCTCAGCGCCCCCAGGGGCCGCCCGTTGAACACGATGCCATACTGAAGGGAGTCGTAAACATGGAACTTCTGGTAACACTTCTGATAGATGGTAGAGCGCAGCCGCTGCTGCTCCCCGACCAGGTCGCTCTCTCGGAAGAGGGTGGACTCTCGGCAGCAGTTGAGCCAGCCGGTATAATCATCGTCGGCAAAGCGCATATAGTTTTGTTCCGCTTCCAAAAACTCCGAGGGAATGCAGAGCGGATCCACCAGCCGGATGTGCTCTGTGGTGTTTTCCCGGCGCATGATGCTGGCATACCGAAAAGGGATAAGCATCCGCAGCACCGGAAGAAAAAACTGTCCCAATTCCGCATAGGTCTGGCATCGGTACAGCTCACAGACCACATTGTTCAGGATCAAAAAAACATTTTTCCTTATCACAGCAGCCCTCCTGTGTTCTTCATTTTACGGATATACTTCTTAGTTTTTTCAGTATAGCAGAAAAAAGCGCAGAAAAACATACTTAAAAACATGTGAAAATAAAAGAAATCAAGTACGAAATAGAAGAATAAAAGAATTTCAGGAACTAAGGTGTTCCCGTATAATAAAATCGGAGGATTTAATCGTTCCAAATCTCCCATTTTCATCAACTTCTCTATGTTGATCAAATATTAGCAAGACACAACAGGTAAGTGGAAGTCAGAAAACTCTCTTCACCCAATTGTATATCCGCATAATATTGAACTAAAAGGAGGATCCATCATGTATAACTACGAAAAAAACAGAGAGCAGGTCGTGAACGATCTGGACAGAGTCATCAAGCTCATCCACATGAAAGCAGACGAGATCCCCGAAGAGGAAAAGGTTCAGATGGTCAAGGAGACCGTAGAACATTTCAACTCCTACGTCAGCCCCGGTTGGATCAACTACAGAAAGTGTATCTCCTCCGAGACCGAAGGCAGCGCCGTTCTGGAATGGGAGGACGGAGGCTCCTACTTCCGCGGACTGTACGACAACGAAGTGTTCTTGGATGCTATGGGCGGTTTCGGTATTTATGTCGCCGGCCACAGCGAAGACCTGATCATCGACACGGTGAAGGCTCAGCTGAGTCGACAAGGGCTACACTCCCAGGAACTCATCGATCCCCTCCGCGGTTACCTGGCCAAGGCCATGGCAGACTGCACTCCCGGTGACCTGCAGCAGTGCTTCTTCACCAACTGCGGTACCGAAGCCGTTGAGATCGCCATGAAATTGGCCCGTTTCAAAAGTAAGGGCAAGTGGTTCATCTCCACTACCCACGCTTTTCACGGCAAGACCGGCGGTTCCCTCTCTCTCACGGCCAAAGGGATCTATCGCCAGCCCTATCTCCCTCTGATTCAGCAGGTGCAGCACGTGGAGTACGGCAACGCTGCCGCCATCCGCACTGCCATTGAGAATCTGCGGGAGGTCGGGGAATCCATCGCCGCCGTGGTCCTGGAGCCGATCCAGGGTGAAGCCGGCGTTATCATTCCTCCCGAAGGCTATCTGAAGGAAGTCCGTGCCATCTGTGACGAACTGAATGTCCTTCTGATCATCGACGAGATCCAGACCGGCATGGGCCGCACCGGTACCCTGTGGCGCTGCGACGCAGAGGGGATCGTTCCCGACATCATGACCTTCGGCAAAGCTTTCGGCGGCGGCGTCATGCCCATCACCGGCCTCATCTTCCGGCCCGAGATGTGGAGCGAGGAACTGGTGGAAAATCCCTATCTGCTGGGTTCCACCACCTTCGGCGGAAACCCTGTCTGCTGCGCTGCTGCCATCGCCGCTCTGGATTTCCAGCTCAAGAATGATGTCCCCGGTCAGGCTCGGGAGAAGGGTGCCAAGATCAAGGCCGGTCTGGAAGCCATTCAGGCAAAGTATCCTACCGTCATCAAGGAAGTTCGCGGCGTCGGCATGATGATGGCCGTGGAGTTTTTCTCCGATGAGTACGGCTATGAGTTCTCCAAGGAGATGTACAACCAGCACGTCATCATCTCCGGCACCCTGAACAACTCCAAGTCCATCCGCTTTGAGCCCCCCGTTTCTCTCACCCCCGAGGAGATCGCAAAGATCCTGGATGCCTCCGACAAGGCGGCAGCCAAGGCGAAGGAAGTGTTCGGACTCTAAGGCAGCCATCTGTTCCTTCGTCTCATGCAATACATCCTCCCACCAGAGAAACTCTCTGCGCCGGAGCGCCCCTTCCACCTTATGACTGATAGGAGATTTATCCATGAAGATCTGCAAAAACTATATTAACGGTGAATGGGTCGAGAGCGTCAGCGGTAAGACTGCGCCTACCTACAATCCTGCCAACGGTGAGATCCTGGCTGAGGTCGTTCAGTCCGGTCTGGAAGACGTGGAGCGCGCTGTGGCCGCTGCCAAAACGTCCTTCTATGAGACCCGTGACTGGCGGGATATGGACAGTCAGACCAGAGGTGACATCCTGCTGAAGATCGCCGACCTCATCGACAAGAACCGGGACGAACTGGCCCGCATTGAATCCATGGACATGGGCAAGCCCTTGCGGGAGGCCGAGGGCGATGTAGACGATGCGCTCCATTGCTATCGCTATTACGCCGGCCTCATCAAGGCCCCTTACGGCGGTGTCTACGACGTCAACGAGGGCTTTGGCAAAATGCATTCCTTTACCATCCACGAGCCTGTAGGTGTTGTCGCCCTCATCAGCGCCTGGAACTTCCCCTTTGTCATGGGGTCCTGGAAGATCGCACCGGCTCTGGCTGCCGGCAACAGCATCATCTTCAAGCCCGCTTCCAACGCCGTGATGTCGAACGTGAAGATGTTTGAGATCCTGGAAGAGGCGGGCGTACCTAAGGGCGCTGCCAACCTGATCCTGGGGCCTGGCGGTTCCGTAGGCGAGGCCCTGGCCTCCCACAAGGACATCGGCATGGTCACCCTCACCGGTTCTACTGCTGTAGGCCAGAGTATCATGCGGTGCGCTGCCAATAATGTGAAGAAGATTGGCCTGGAGCTGGGGGGCAAATCCCCCAACATCATCTTCGCCGATGTGGATTTGGAGGCCGCTGTCGAGTGGGCTATGATCGGTATCTTCTTCAATCAGGGCGAGGTCTGCTGCGCCGGTTCCCGCATCATCATTGAAGAGAGCATCCACGACGCTTTCGTTAAGCGCTTTGCTGAGCGGGCCAACGCCATGACCATCGGCAATCCGCTGGACAACCCCGACATGGGCCCCGTGGTCAGCGAGAGCCAGCTCCGTGACGTGCTCAGCTATGTGCAAAAGGGTCTCGAAGAGGGCGCTACCTTGGTCTGCGGCGGTGAACGCTTCACCGAGGGCGAGTGTGCCAAGGGCTACTTCATGCGCCCCACCATCTTCGATCACTGCACCCCCGACATGACCATCGTCCGGGAAGAGATTTTCGGGCCTGTGGTCACCATTCAGACCTTCAAGACCGAGGAAGAAGCCATTGCGATGGCCAACGACACGGATTACGGTCTGGCCGGCGGTGTGTTCACCCATCAGCTGGAGCGGGCCATCCGCGTGGTCAAAGAGGTCCGCGCCGGTATCACCTGGGTCAACGCCTTCAACCCCACCTTCAACGAAGCACCTTGGGGCGGCTATAAGATGTCCGGCATTGGCCGCGAGCTGGGCGTCCACGGCCTGGAGGAATACCAGGAGATCAAGCAGGTCAACATCAACCTGACCCCCGGCGCCCCTGGTTGGTATGAGCACTAAGCATCAGCACCAATCATTCTTAAAAACGTTAAAGTCCTCGGCAGGAAAACTTTTCCTGCCGGGGACTCTTTCATCTATGGAACATATTACTCAGAATTGGGGAGAGGCCGTCACACCGCCCACCATCAGGCCGTTGGCCATGTTTTTCAGCGCGGTATCGTTCTCATAGGCCAGCAGGCAGATCATGTCCATCTTGTTGCCGGTGATGTAGGTGAAGATGAGGCAGTCCCCTGCGCCCTCGTCGGTGGTCAGGATACCGACGGTGCGGTAGGCCTTCACGGAACCGAAGGAGACCTTGGTGGACTTGGCGTTGGAGAGCTTGCCGTAGGTGAAGAGCCAAACTCATCACTTTAATTTGCCAGACAGTGTCTGGCGAATTAAAAAAGCAAGACATGGTTCTCTTATATTTTACAACTTAGAATCCCAAATCTCTCCAACAGCAATAATCTTTGAAGAAGGTTTCCATTGCATCTACTGCGGTAGAATATGCGTCTATGGTATCATGTGCCGCATCTGCAAATTGATTCGCATAATAACTTGTCGAATTCTTTCTCAATTGTCTATAAGTATTTTCAGATTTTACAAATTTAAGCAAAAAGTCCTGATACTTCATCAATATCCCATCCGAGATAAGTGAGTAGTTTCCGTTATCCTCTGCGATAACCTGCAATGTTTCGTACATGTTTTTAATATCTGTGTCGCACTCTTTAAAAGAGTCTGTTAAATCCTCTAACCCTTTCGTCGATGCGTTCAGCATTTCCAACATAAAATGGTTGTATGATTCATTGACTATATTATTCATGCGATTGACAACGGCACAAACTTCTGCAAAGTCATCGTAGATCAATGCTGTATTGGTCTTACTGTCATAGCTAATATCTGCGCCAAATAGCTGAGCGACACCTCTAATCGGCACATATGTGGTTCCCTGCCAAACAAATGGCTGAACACTGTTTCCATTCACATCCGTCAAGGATGCCTTGGAATCATTGAACATCAACGATATACCATACGTTATGCCGATTTGCTTCTGTGTAGTTGCCGCAAAAGCAGGGCTAGACAATCCAAACAGCAACACAATAGAAATCAGTGCTGCGATCCCTCTTTTTCTTATCACGCTTCCCATAGCATTCTCCATATTCAATCATAAAAATATCATGAAGTGCCCCGACAGAACACAAGAATTTTTCTGCCGGGGACTTCATGTCTCAACGCAAACTTATCCCACACACTTTGAGCAGGGAGTTAGTCCTCTGGCCTTTGCGTTTTGCAGTGTTGTGGCAGTGCCGTTCTTTCCTGCACACTCCTTGCTATAATGATAACGCTTTCCTGTGGGCGTCACATAAACCGTGTTCTGAGCAAGCTTTACTGCACTGGTACTGCCTCCGCTGCCCGTGCTAGCGGACCCGGTGTTGCCCGTGTTGCCATTAGAAGTAGAGGTCCCCGTGCTGGGTTTTGTCGTATTATTGGTCGTTCCCGAAGTGGACGCGGTGCCTGTCGTCGTGGATGCCGTCACTTCTTTGGCTGTGGCACCGCCTACCATCAAACCGTCAGCCATGTTTTTGATTGCTGTTTCGTTTTCATAAGCCATCAAAATGACTGCATCAAAAGTATTTCCAGAAATGTAACTGAAAACTACGCAATCACACGCTTCTCCGTCTTTGATTGCTCTTCCTGTTGTACGATACGCTTTAACGGAACCAAAAGTCACTAATTTAGTGCCCGAACTCTGGAACGCTATTTCGTCATCTGAAAGCATCTCTGAAATAATACCATCGAGTTCTTTTATTGAATAAAGATCAGAGATAGTAAATCCTTTAAGTATGTCATTTTGTGCTTTAGTTGCAATAATATAGCACCGGTCTTCCTCAGAAGATGTGCTGTATACTCCATTTTCTGTTACACCAATCCCTGCACTCTGAGGAACTGCCAGAGTTGTCGTTCCCCACTGCACCTGCTTCATGAGCACCACGGTCTTGCGCTGTTCGGGCAGGGCCACGCGGGTGAGGATGGCGGCGGCCTCGGCGCGGATGATGTTGTCGTTGGGCTTGAAGGTCCCGAAGACGTCGCTGCCCGTCAGGACCCCGGCGTTATATAGGGAGAAGATCTCCTGGCTGTACTTGGTGCTGCTTGTCACGTCCGGCAGGGTCTGGACGTTGTTGATGGAGGGCAGCACGGAGGCGGGCAGGGCGCGGGAGAAGAGGTAGGCCATCTGGCCGCGGGTGGCCTTGGCGGTGTAGCTGGTGAAGTCGCCGGCCTGGACGATGCCGTTTTCAAGGGCGTAATCCACATAGGTCTGGTACCAGGGCTCCCCGTTGGTCAGGGTACTCTGGCCGGTGGTGTAGATCTCATGCAGACGGTCGGCCATGACAATGGCCTCGGCCACGGTCAGGGCGCCGGTGGGGCTGAACTGCTTGGGGGTGGTGCCCTTCATGAAGCCGTACTCATAGCAGAGCTTGATGGAAGGGGTCGCCCAGTAGCTGGCCGAGACGTCGGAAAACTGGTTGTTGTAGGTTGCCGTCTTCTGGAAGTTTGCCATGCTCTCGCTGGCAGCCATGGCGGGGACGCACAGGCTGAAGGCCAACGCGAGAGACAGGACGAGGGACAAGAGTTTTTTCATCGTAGGTCAATCCTTTCTCGATCTCTTGGGGGTAGACTCCGCGGGCGTGTTCCACGCCGCCCGCTGGGTTTACTATACCATGGGAGAACGGTCGGTGCAAGCCATGTTTTCAGCGGATCTCGTCGTGCTCCTGGCGGTCCGTATGCGCCAGGCCTTCGGGGCTGGCAGACTTGGAAAAGGCAAACTTCTGCTTGGCGTACAAGCCGCCGTAGCCGGAGACCAGAAAGCTCACCGCCACCGCCATGAGAAACCCGCCGGGGTTGCAGAAGGAGAAGACCTCAAAGCTCAAGACCAGCGCCGTCAGCGGGCAGTTGGTCACGCCGCAGAAGAGCGCCACCATCCCGATGGCGGCGGCGTAGGGCGCTTGCAGGCCCAGCAGCGGCCCGACCACACAGCCAAAGGACGCCCCGATGGCAAAGGACGGCACGATCTCGCCGCCCTTCAGCCCGGCCCCCAGCGTCAGGGCCGTGAGCAGGAGCTTCCAAACGAAGTCCAGGGGCTGGGCGCTCCCCTCCCGGATCGCCCCGGCGATCATGTCTGAGCCGGTGCCCAGATAGAGCTTGGTACCCAGCAGGGTCGTCAGAGCAAGGACGGCGGCGCTGCCCACGAGGACGCGCAGGTAGGGGTTCGGGAACAACCGTTCCAGCCCGGACCGCACCCCGGCGAAGGTGTAGCAGACGATGGTGCTGAGCAGGCCGCAGGCGAGGGAGAGCGCCACGACCTGGCCGTAAAATATCACGTCGGCCGTCGAGGCCGTTAAAATAAAGCTGACCCCATGCACCCCCATCGCCCGCGCGATGGTCCCAGCGGTCAGGGAGGAGACGACGCAGGGAAACAGCCCACCCAGGGGCAGGATCCCCACGCAGGAGATCTCCAGGGCGAACAGGGCGGCGGCGATCTGGCTGCCAAAGACGGCGGAGAAGCCCGCGCTCATGCCGCACATGATGGCCAGGTCCTGGTAGCTCTCCCCCATCCCGGCCCCCTTGCGGATCAGCTCAGACAGGGAACCGCCCAGCTGCAAGGCCGCGCCCTCCCGTCCGGCGGAGCCGCCGAAGAAGTGGGTCAGCAAGGTCGCGGCGAAGATCACCGGGGCCAGCAGGCGGGAGACGGGCTGTTCCCCGCGGGCGGCCTGGATGATGAGGTCGGTACCCCCGGCGGTCTTGATGCCGCCCCGGCGGTACATCCACACCACCACCAGGCCCGCCAGCGGCAGCAGGTACATGGCCCAGGCGGTCCCGTTGCGCACGTCGGCGGCCACATCCAGCAGGCGGGCAAACACGCCGCCGCAGACACCGACGACAAGGCCTGTCACCAGGCCGAAGAGCAGACCCACACCGTTGATGCGTAGGCTCTCACCGCTGAAGGCCAGCTCGGCGTAGAGACCACGGAAAAAGGCGGTGACGGGATTACGGGGATGTTTGGGGGTCAGCATGGGGGTTCTCTCCTCTTTGGGTGGAATCCATGGCCGCAGAGGTCTGCGGCCACTACGAAAATATCATGGGCGTTGTGCGTCTTGTCCATCATATCATATTTTAGGGGCTTTGCAAGCAGTGACTTCTTATGATAAAATAAAATGTTACTTGATTTTTCAGAAATGAGGTGATCCGATTGCAGATCGGTTCCGTCAATATTGATTCCAAGCTGGTCCTGGCCCCTATGGCGGGGGTGACGGACCTGGCGTTTCGCACCATCTGCCGGGAGCTGGGCGCGGGGTACACCATCACGGAGATGGTCAGCGCCAAGGCCCTGTGCTATCAGGATAAAAAGACCCTCCCCCTCATGGAGCTGGGGCCGGACGAGCACCCCGCCGGGGTGCAGGTCTTCGGCAGTGACCTGGCCTGCATGGAGGAGGCCGCAGCCATCATCCGGGAGGTCGCCCGGCCGGACATCATCGACATCAACATGGGCTGCCCGGTCCCCAAGGTCGCCAACAACGGCGACGGCTCCGGTCTCTTAAAAGACCTGGACAAGGCTTGCCGGGTGGCGGAGGCCGTGATCCGGGGGGCCAAAGGGACCCCTGTGACCGTCAAGATGCGTCTGGGCTGGGACAAGGGGAACATCGTCTGCCTGGAGCTGTCGAAGCTGCTGGAATCCGTCGGGGTCTCTGCCCTGACGGTCCACGGCCGGACCAAGGTGCAGATGTATTCCGGCACGGCCAACTGGGACTATATTCGAGAGGTAAAAAACGCCGTGTCCATCCCCGTGATCGCCAACGGCGACGTCTTCTCCGGGCTGGACGCCGAGCGCATTTTGCGCTACACCGGGGCCGACGGGGTGATGATCGCGCGGGGCGTCTTCGGCAACCCCTGGATCTTCCAGCAGGCCCAGGCCGCCATTGCGGGCAAGCCCATTCCCCCTCTGCCGCCGCTGGCGGAGCGGTGCAAGGTGGCCGTGCGGCAGTTTGAGCTGGCCGCGAAAAACAAGAGTGAGAAGATCGCCTGCCTGGAGGCCCGAAAGCATTACGCCTGGTATCTCAAGGGCGTGCCCTACGCCGGGTATTGGAAGAGTGAGATCTCCAAGATCACGACCTTAGAGGATGTCTACCGGGTCACGGCGGGCATCCAGCGGGAGCTGAAAGATCCCCCCTCACTTGACGACCGATGATTCATCCTCTCAAATGCAAGTGAAGAAAGTCTCTCCGTCGTTTTTGTCCCTCAGGAGACGGAAAGAGGTGGAAAAGCCGCTCTTTTGAGGGGATAATGTTCTAAAATCCCAGGTTTTTCAAGCACGCAATCCCCTGCCAGACCCGTTCTGACAGGGGATTTTGCTGTATGTTACAAAAAATTTTTCTTTTTTTTGCATTTTGTGTTGTCATTGCCTTAAAGATGCGGTATACTGTGAACATGACGATGGAGTGTGCGACTCCGTCATGGACCGAGGGGAGATGAGTACCTCTTGTTCCATCTGAAATAAGGAGAGAACATCGCTATGAGTTATTCTGTGCAAAACATCCGAAACGTCTGTTTGGTGGGCCACAGCGGCAGCGGGAAGACTGCCCTGGCTGAGAGCCTGCTGTTTATGACCGGTGCAATCAAGCGCATGGGTACCTGCGCCGATGGCAACACCGTCTGCGATTATGACCCCGAAGAAATTCGCCGCCAGATCTCCATTTCTGCCGCGGTAGCCCCCCTGGAATACAAGGGCTGTAAGATCAACGTCCTGGACACCCCCGGTGCGTTCGACTTTTCCGGTGAGGTCATGGAGGCCCTGCGGGCCGCCGACGCCGCCATCATTGTCTGCTCCGCCAAGGACGGCATTTCCGTGGGCTTTGAAAAGGTCTGGAAATACTGCCAGGAGCGCGACATGCCCCGGTTCATCTATATCTCCAAGACCGACGAGGAGAACAGCGATTACAACGCGACCTTCAACGCCCTGCGCGAGCGCTATGGCAACAAGATCGCTCCCCTGGCCGTTCCCATGTGGGACGAGGATAAGCACACCACCGGCCTCATCGACGTGCTGAACAAGCGTGCCTTTGAGTTACAGGACTACAAGGGCGTCGAGGTCGAGATCCCCGCTGAGAAGGCCGATGTGGTCGCCGAGTTCAACGAGGCCCTGAAAGAGTCCGTCGCCGAGACCTCCGAGGAGATGATGGACAAGTATTTCAGCGGCGAGTCCTTCACCTACCCTGAGATGATCCGCGGCCTGCGCCAGGGCGTGCGGGAGCTGTCCATGTTCCCCGTCTTCTTCGGCTCCGCCATCAACTGCATGGGCTCCCTCATGCTGATGGACTACATCGTGGACCTGCTGCCCAACCCCATGGAGGGCAACCACCACAAGGCCACCACCCAGGACGGCGAAACGGAAGAATTCGTTGTCTCCCCCGGCGGCGTGCCCACGGCTTACGTCTTTAAGACCATCTCCGACCAGTATGGCAAGTATTCCCTCATCAAGGTCCTCTCCGGCGAGATCACCTCTGACCTGTCCCTGGTCAACGCCCGCACCGGCAACCCCGAAAAGCTGGGCCGTCTGTACCAGATGTGCGGCAAGAAGGCCACCGAGGTCAAGGAGCTGACCTGCGGCGACATCGGCGCCATCGGCAAGATGGAAAAGGTCAAGACCGGCGACACCCTGTGCGACAGCCGAAAGGTCGTGGCCCTGAAGGGCATCCCCTTCGCCGAGCCCTGCTACTCCAAGGCCATCGCCCCCAAGACCCGCGGCCAGGACGACAAGGTCGCCGCCGGTCTGGCCAAGATGAACGAGGAAGACCCCTCCTTCTCCGTGGTGAACAACCCGGAGACCCGCCAGGTGGTCCTCTCCGGCGCCGGAGACATGCAGCTGGACGTGCTGGTCTCCCGTCTGAAGAGCCGCTTCGGCGTGGAAGCCGAGCTCAGCCCCGCCCGCGTGCCCTACCGCGAGACCATCAAGAAAAAGGTCGAGGCCCACGGCCGGCACAAGAAGCAGACCGGCGGCTCCGGTCAGTTCGGTGACGTGTGGATCCGCTTCGAGCCGCAGTATGAGTCCGATGAGATGGTCTTTGCCGAGGAAGTGTTCGGCGGCAGCGTGCCCAAGAACTTCTTCCCCGCCGTGGAAAAGGGCCTGCGGGAAGCCGCCAACAAGGGCGTGCTGGCCGGGTATCCTCTGGTCGGCCTGAAGGCCACCCTGTACGACGGCTCCTATCACCCCGTGGACTCCAACGAAATGGCCTTTAAGACCGCAGCCCAGCTGGCCTATAAGGAAGGCATCGCCAACGCCAGCCCCACCATCCTGGAGCCCATCGGTGCCCTCCAGGTCACCATCCCCGACAGCTACCTGGGCGACGTCATGGGCGACCTGAACAAGCGCCGCGGCCGCGTGATGGGCATGAACCCCACCGACGACGGCAACCAGATCCTGGAGGCCGAGGTCCCCATGGCCGAGATGACCTCTTACGCCATCGACCTGCGCTCTCTGACCCAGAGCCGCGGCTCCTTCACCTTCCACTTCGTCCGCTACGAGGAAGCACCTCCTGCGGCCCAGCAGAAGGCCATTGCCGACGCAAAAGCCATTCAGGAAGAGGGCTGATCCCCTCCCCTGCTTCTTAACGACCTCCAAACGCAGCCAAAGCTGTGCGTGCCGCCCCTCCGGCACGCACAGCTTTTTTCTCTTGTACTTTCGCCGGAAACGGGCTATACTGGGCAACAGAGTACAACGGAAACGGATGTGGCATCTATGCTGAAACAAAAATGGGTCCTGCCTGCGCTGGCGGGACTGATCGTGGTGATGGTCGTGGTCATCTGCCTGCTGGGCCGCCAGGGCAGCGGCGGCGGGGAGGCTGACTTTTTCCAAGAGGAACCCGGCGAGGTCGAGCAGACCACAGCGGGCAACGCCGAGGCGCTGCTGGCAAAGCTCTCCACCGAGCAGAAGGTCGGCCAGCTCTTCCTCATCCTGCCGGATGCGCTGGCGGAGGAGCCGGCCGCAGCCGGCACCACGACCCTGAGCGCCAAGGAGCTGAAGGCCCTGGAGACCTACCCCGTGGGCGGCTTCGTCCTGACCGGGTCGAACATCCAGGACAAAGACCAGATGGACAAGCTCGTGGGGCGCCTGAAAAAAACGTCTTCCGTCACGCCCCTGTTCGCCCTGCAAGAAGAGGGCGGCATGGGGGCAACCATTGCCGGGAAGGAAGCCTTTGGCCTGGCCAAAACCGAGACCCCCGCCGCCCTCGGCTCCACCGGGGACGGGGCCAAAGTCAAGGACGCCGCCGCCACCATCGGCAAGGCCCTGGCAGACCTGGGTTTCCAGATGAACTTAGCCCCCACCTGCGACGTGGGCAGCGCCCTCTCTTTCAGTGAATCCCCGGAGCAGGCGGCCATGTGCACCAGCGCAGCCGTGGAGGGGTTTCACGAGGGCGGGGTCGCCTGCGTGTTGAAGCACTATCCCGGCCAGGGCGGAACCAACGCCAGCGAAGGGGCCGCCCTGACGGAGACCTGGGAGACGATGCGGACGACGTCGCTCTACCCCTTCCAGGCGGGCATGGCGGCCGGGGCGGACGCCATCATGGTCTCCCACGTCACCACCCCCAACGCCAGCAGCGATGGCCTGCCCGCCTCCTTGTCCCAGGAGATGGTCACGAGCAAGCTGCGGGGCGAGCTGCGCTTCTCCAGGCTCATTATGACAGCCCCCCTGTCTGACCCCGCCATCGCCCAGCATTACGACAGCGGAGACGCCGCCCTGCGGGCCTTTCAAGCCGGGGCCGACATCCTGCTCCAGCCGGAGGATCTGTCCGCCGCCTACACCGCCGTTCTCTCCGCCGTGAAGGACGGTACCATCTCCCAGCAGCGGCTGGATGAGAGCGTGCTGCGGGTATTACAATTAAAAGAGCGCTATGGTTTGATTTGATCCGCCGAGCGTGAAAAGACCAGCGAGTGAACTTCACCCGCTGGTCTTTTCGTTGTTTCGCTGTATATTCTTTACGCCGTAGGGTCCTGGCAGACGCCCAGGAAGAGCAGTTCCCCTTCCGGCCCGGTGATGGCATAGAGGAACGGGCGGTCTAAGATCATGTCCGCCTGGTCCGGGTCTTCGATCAGGGCCGCCCCTGCATCCATCCCGACCTCCGTGTAGGCTGCGGCGACCACACCTTCTTCGTCGATGGCAACGCGGCTCTCCTGGGTGACGCTGCTGATCCAGATGGGGGTCGCAGTCTCATTCGACAGGCCGGAAAAGTCTGCCCCTTTGGTAAAGGCTTGCTCGATCCCCAGGGCTTGGAGCGATGCTTCCAGCGCCCGTTTGCTGCTCTGGTCGAATTTGGGGATCTTCCAGGTCACCGTGCCGGAGCGCTCTTCCCCGCCGGAAAGGGCCTCCTGCAACGTCTCAGGGGACGCGAGCAGGTCTTCCACCGAGGTCCCCTCGTCGGGCAGGATGAAGTGCATGGAGCCGGCGTTTTTCAGGCCCAGGCTGGCGCAGGTAACGTTCTCGCCCCGGAAAAAGCCACGGCCCTGATCTTCCCGGTTCATAAAGTCGCAGGTCACTTGGCTGCCGTCGGCCTTGGTGAAGGTATCGGACTGGGTGTTCTTGCTTTGGAAGCGGTCATACCACTCGTCTTTGAAATAGACCGTGTTCAACAGGGAGAGGACCTGCTGGTCGGTGGGCTGGAAGGTGGGGGTGAGCAGGCCCCCGGTCTGCTGGGCGACCCACTGGGCCATGGCCTGAGGCGCTTCGTCGGTGGTGAAATCGACCTGGTAGACCTCGGCGTAAAAATCCTGGGCCGCCTGGGTCACGAAGGACTGTTTCCAGTCCACCCGCTGGTCCATCCAGAGGGAGTTTGCCAGGCGCAGGGTCCCGACCTCATTGTCCCGGATGAGCAGGCGGTAGAGCTTGGCGCACTGGTCGGAGAGCTGGGCCGGGTCAGAGATGCCCAGCAGGTCCAGCATCTGTGTCTGCGTCTTCCCCGCCGCGCCGGTGGCGGCTAGGGCCAGGGCATAGTAGAGGGAGAGGGGCGAGTAGCTCCCGTCCGCGTCCTCTCCCAAGACCTGGGCGGCGGTGGTGTAGGCAAAATGGTCCAGTGCCGTAAAGGTACTTTCCGAGACGGGGTTCTCCTGCCTGGTTTGCTGGATCAGCTCCCAGTCTTCGTAGCTTCCTGTCTTTGGTTGCTGGATCGCTTCCAAGGCAGTCGCCGCCGTAGGCTGCGTACCACATCCCGCCAAACAAGCCGCACCACATACGGCAGAGAGCGCCAAGGCCGCAAATCGTTTGAACTGGTTTCGCTTCATAAAAGGTTCCTCCTTACTCTGTGGGGAGAGTCACTTCCCCCGTCGCGCAGTTCAGATAGTAGCTCTGTCCAGAAGTTTCCAGTTTCCACATGGGGGTGAGGACGCCCCGGTCCCCCTCGCCGGCATAGCGGTAGCCCGTCTCGATGGACTGGATCGTGGCGGAAGAAACGCCCAGGTCAGAAAGGCCCACGGCAAGCTCCATGAGGAGCGTCACGGCGCTCCGGGCGGTCTCCACCTCGCAGTTTTCCGGCAGGCCCCCCTCCGGGAGGGGATCTCCCCCCATGTTGCTGCTCTCCTCCTCCAAAACGACCGCCCGCCAGTCCTCGTCCCAGGGAATGTGCGTTTCGGAGACAGCGATGCCGTGGTCGGTCAGGTAGGTCATAATCTGCTGCCGGGTCAAGTCCTCATAATCTTTGCTCTGCTGGGCCTGGAGCAGCACATAGCCCAGCAGGACGACATTCAGGGCGGCCAGGAGGAAGATCACCGCCAGCTTTAGCCTTGTGCGTTCCATGCTCTGCCTCCCCTCATGTCCGCTCCCGCACCGTCCACTGGGTGGTGAGCATATCCGTGCTGCCGTCATCCAGGTAAGACAGCTGTAGATCCTTCCCCTGTTGGCCCATGGCGGAGAGCGCCGCCGCAGCCTGGCGCACGGGCAGGGCCTGGCTGGTCTGCTCCGTCTTCGTGTACGTCCGCAGACAGATGACGAAGCTGGAGAGATCCGTCCCCTCAAAGACAAACTCCGCCAGCCAGCCCTCGTCCCACAGCTGGACCTGGGCCCCGCCCAGCAGGCAGGCATAGTTCAGGACCACGCTGCCGTCCTCCTGGGTCTCCACCGCCTGGCAGACGAGACGTCCCTCCCCCAGCCGGGGCTGGGCCACAGTGTTCAGGATGCGCTCGGCCTGGAGCTGGAGGTCTTTCTCCCGTGCGGAAAGGGCCTGGAACCGGGCCGGGCCGCTCTCGGCGGCGTGAAAGGTCAGCTTGCCGCTTTTCTGGATCCGCAGGGTGTCGGAGCCTTCCTGGACCACCAGGCCGTCCGTGGCCTGGTAGACGGCGGCGGCGCGGAGATTGAAGTCCAGGCTTTCCAGCAGCTCGTTCCGGGTCTCGCTGTCCCAGGCGGCCAGGGGGTTCGTCACGGTGTACACCGGGCAGACCGGGGCCTTCGGCAGGACCAGGGTATTGGGGTCCAGGCTCTCCGCCAGGGCTTCGTTCTCAAAGGCCAGCTGGCCCCCGATGGGCGTCAGGCCCTCCTGGGCCTCCGGCAGGGTCAGGTCGCTTTCCCGGATCTGGCCCCGGTAATAGGTCCCCGTCTTTTCGTTGTAATAGCGGATGGTGTCCACCCGGCCGTTCCGGCCGGAGAGCAGGAAGCGGCGGGCGGAGCCCTCCCCCTCGCTGTCCTGGCCGGTGAAGGCCACGTCATAGAGAAAATCGTAGAAGATCCACTGGTCCCCCTGGGTGACGGCGTCCTGCCAATCCTCCTCGGTGGTGGTCTTTACGCCCTCCACATGGTCGATGGCAGTGGTGAGCAGGGTGGACAGGCCATTGTTGTACAGGCCGTCCACCGTGTCCTGGTCGTACTGCACGCCGTAGCGGCCGGACGAGGTCTGGATGAGCAGGGCCACCGGGGCCTGCCGGGAAAGGGCGGTGTCCTGCACGCCGGTGAAGCTGGCTTCCACGGGCGTCCCTGCGCTCCCTCCGGTGAGGTTGCGGAACATGCCCGTCTTGTTGATGAGGACCAGGGCCGTGCAGATCAGGACGGCGATGAGAAGATTTTGCAGGCGGTCGATGCGCTTCCGGTGTTCCCTCATGCCTTCGGTCCCTCCCGCTTGAGCTCCATGCGGAGGGTCGTGCCGGGGCCGGGACGATCCACCAGCAGGAGCTTGCCCTCATGCTGCCGGATGATCTCCTTGGCGATGGACAGGCCCAGGCCCGTGCCGCCGGACTCCCGGGAGCGGGCCTTGTCCACCCGGTAAAAGCGCTCGAAGATGCGCTCGCGGTCCTCCGGGGGGATGCCGATGCCGTTGTCCGTGACCTCCAGCCACACCCGGTCCGGGTCGAACCCGGCGGACATGACGATGCGCCCGCCGTCGGGGGTATATTTGATGGCGTTGGAGAGGATGTTCATAATGACCTGCAAGACCCGCTCGCGGTCGGCGCGGACCGTCGGCAGGACCTGCTCCCCCTCCAGGATCAGGGTGTGCTCGTGGCGCTGGGCCTCGATGCGGATGGCTTGGTAGCTGTCCTCCAGCACGTCAGCAAAGGGGAAGGTCGTGAGATTGAGCTGGCTGTACCCCGAATCGAACCGGGACAGGGTCAGCAGATCATCGACGATGTGTGTCATGCGGTCGCTCTCGTTGAGGATCACGTTCAGGAACTTGACGGACGTCTTGGCCGGCAGGCCCGGCGTTTCTACCAGGGTCTCGGCATAGCTGCTGATGTTGGTGATGGGAGTCTTCAGCTCGTGAGAGACGTTGGCTACGAACTCTTTCCGCAGCGTCTCGTTCTTCACCTGCTGGGTAACATCGTGGACCACAACCAGGACGCCCACCTGCTTTTCCTGGTCGAAGGGGGCCATTAAGAAGAGCAGGATGCGCTCCCCCCGGACCATTTCGTTTTCCAGGCAGTCCTGGTCCAGGGTCAGGATCTTCTCCAGGGGCGCGATGTCCTCAAAGAGCTCCTGATAGGTGACGCTGCCCCCCACGGGGATGGCCATGTCCAGCATCTCCTCGGCGGCGGGGTTGGAGTGGATGACCGCGCCGTTCCGGTCGAAGGCCACCACGCCGTCGGTCATGTGCAGGAAGAGGGTGCTGAGCTTGGTCCGCTCGCTCTCCACCTCCCGCAGGGTGCGCTGGAGCTGGCTGGCCATGGCGTTGAAGGACGTGGTGAGCACGCCGATCTCATCGTGGGATTCCGAGTGGATCTCCCGGCTGAAGTCCCCGTCGGCCACGCGCTTGACGCCCCGCGTCAGGGCGCGGATGGGGTTGACCATGGCCCGCGAGAGCAGGAAGGAGAGCAGCACCGAGATGATCAGGCCGAAGGCCAGGGCCTCGATGATGAGCTGAAAGAGCTGGCTGTTCAATTCCCGGACGGAGGCCCGCTGGTCCAGGATGTAAATAATGTAGTCGCTGTTTCCCCGCGTGATGGGCAGAGCCAGGTCCATGTAGTTGGCGGTGAAGTCACTCTCGGTCCCCTCCCGCTTCTCGTTCAGGGCGATGAGCAGGTTGGGGGTGACCTCGTCCAGGGTCTGGCCCGCCTCGTCATCGGAGGAGGTGAGGATGGACCCGTCGCCGCCGTCCAGGATGTAATAGTTGCGGTTTTTGCCGTCCACGCCCAGGGGGCCCATCTTGGCCACGAGGATCTGATCAATGGCCTGTACGCCGTCGGTCTCCCCTTCGCCGGGCGTCACCAGGTCCCGGACGAACTCGGTGTCCTTGCTGAAGACCTCGACCATCTGGTTGTAAAATTCATTCAAATAGAAGCGGTTCACGGAGTTGATGAGAAACGCTCCGGCAATGGTCATCAGACAGACCACTTGCAGGATCATGATCAACACCAGCTTGGTGTGCAGGCTTCGCAGCACGGTCCTCCCCCTCTCTGCCTCTTTGGGCGGGTCCTGCGGATGGCGTTACGCATCCTTCTGGAAAAAGTAGCCCGCGCCCCGGCGGGTGATGATGTATCTGGGCTGGGCAGGGTCGTCCTCGACTTTTTCCCGCAGGCGCCGGATGGCCACGTCCACCCCGCGCACGTCGCCCACATAGCCCTCGTAGTTCCACACCCGTTCCATCAGCTCCTGGCGGGAAAAGACCTTCCCGGCGTGGACCGCCAGATAGGACAGCAGCTCAAACTCTCTCGGCGTAAGCTCCAGGTCCTCGCCGTCTTTGGTGACGCTGCTCTTCTCCCGGTCGATGCTCAGCCGGCCGAAGGTCAGCGCCTCCCCCTTGGGTTCCGGCTGGGCCTGGCTGACCATAGCCACTCGGCGGATGTTGGCCTTGACCCTGGCCATAAGCTCCCGGATGGAGAAGGGTTTTGTGATGTAGTCATCGGCCCCCAGGTCCAGGCCCAGGATCTTGTCCTTCTCCTCCTCGCGGGCCGTGATGATGAGAACGGGGGTGCTCCGCCCCTTGTCCCGCAGGAGCTTGCAGACCTCAAAGCCGTTCATCTCCGGCAGCATCAGGTCCAGCAGGATCAGGTCCGGGTTTTCGTCCAGGGCCAGCCGCAGGCCGGTCACGCCGTCAAAGGCCTCTAGCGTGGCGTAGCCCTCCTTCTGCAAATTGAAGCGGAGGATGTCCACGATGTTTTTTTCGTCCTCTACGATGAGGACCGTCTGTTGTTTTTCCATTGCGCCGCCTCCTGTTGTTTGCTCTAGGCTTCTCCGCTTAGTTCCCCAGCAGGAAAGAGGCTTTCAGCAGCCCGGCCAGGGTCTTGCCGTCTACGATCTCGCCCCGGCGGGCCATGTCCATCAGCTCCGGGTAGGGGATCCAGACCGTCTCCACAAACTCCCCGTCATCCGGCTGGGTGGGACCCTGCTTCAGGTCCTTGGCAAAATAGAGGTAGATGCGCTCGGCCAAAATGCCAGGGGAGGAATAGCTCACGCCCATGGATTCAAACACACCGGGGATCAGCCCCGTCTCCTCCCGCAGCTCCCGCAGGCCGCTGTCTCTGGGGTCCTCGCCCTTTTCCAGCTTTCCGGCGGGCAGCTCCAGCACGATCTCCCCCATGGGGTAGCGGTACTGCCGGACCATGGCCACCCGGTCCTGGTCGTCCATGGCAAAGATGGCCACGCCGCCGGGGTGCTCCACCACTTCCCGGTTGGTCAGGCGGCCGTCCGGCAGCTTGGCCTTGTCCCGGCGCACATTCACGATGATCCCTTGGTATACGGTCTCCTGGGAGACCATCTCTTCTTTCAGTTCCATCTGTCGATCCCTCGATTTCTTATGGATTTTCCCCCACAGTATAGCACAGTTCCGCCCCGCTGCCAACTTTTTTCGCTGGGAACCATTCCCTTTGCCTCTGCTGGCAAAGGGCAGTATAATAGGGGACGATTCTACCCAACAGGAGGTTCCTATGACCATTTTCCCCACCGCCGCCGGATCGCTGCTGTGTCTCTCCCCCCAGGATTTGCCCGCCGGACAGCCGCTCACCGACGATACCCTGCTCCCCCTGGTCCGCCGCGCCCTGATCCAGAACGGGCAGGCCCTGCCGCTCCAGCCGGAGCTGGAGGTCTTCCCCAGCCGGGAACAGGTGTTGGTTTTTGTCCGTCCCCGTCCGCTTCCGGCAGGACCGGAACAAAAGCCTACATATAAACTATGTTAAACCACAGGCGCTCCCGCGCTGAAATTTGCATTTTTTCCGCCATTGCTCCCTCAGAGCGGAGATTTTTCCCAATTTTTGTGGTGATGAATGGGAAAAAGTTCACCGAAATATCACATTTTGTTCAAATTTATCTTTCATTTTTTCCCACTTAATGCTATAATGCAAGTAATTATGAGATGGTGGTGGCCTAACACCACCGGGCGAAGCCTGTCTATCTCGCCGCCTTGCACATTTGCCCGGCATTTTCGGACAAGCTAGCAGGGAGGGGTCCCCTCTCGCTTTCCGGCGGCGCGGTTTGCCCTGTCTCGTGAGATATGAACCAGAAATGATTCCTCATGATAGAACCAATATAAAAGAAGGTGCCGTTTTGACAAAGTATGTGATCCACGGCGGAAAGCCTCTCCACGGTGAGGTGGAGATCAGCGGTGCGAAGAACGCCGCTGTGGCCATTCTTCCCGCCGCGCTTCTGGTGGATGGAGTCTGCCGGATTGAAAATGTACCCGACATCAGCGACGTAACCATGATCCTTGGGATCATGAAGGACCTGGGCGCCAACGTGCGCACCATCAACCCCACCACTGTGGAGCTGGACTGCTCCAAGGTATACAAGCAGAACGTTCCCTATGAGCTGGCCCGCCAGATCCGTGCGTCCTACTATCTCATCGGCGCACTGCTGGGCCGCTTTGGCCGGGCGGAGGTTCCCCCTCCCGGCGGCTGTGACCTGGGCGTGCGTCCCATCGACCAGCATCTCAAGGGCTTCTCCGCCATGGGCGCGGAGATCCAGGTGGAGAACGGATTCATCCACGCCGCCTCCCCCACCGGCCGCCTGCACGGGGCGCAGGTCTACCTGGACGTGGTCTCCGTGGGTGCGACCATGAACATCCTCATCGCCGCGGCCCTGGCCGACGGCCTGACCATCATCGAAAACGCCGCCAAGGAGCCTCACATCGTGGACCTGGCCAACTTCCTCAACTCCATGGGCGCGGACATCATGGGCGCAGGGACGGACGTCATCAAGGTCCGGGGCGTGGAAAAGCTCAAGGGCGGATGTTACTCCATCATCCCCGACCAGATCGAGGCGGGCACGTACATGACCGCCGTCGCCGCCGCCGGGGGCGAGGTCCGCATCAACAACGTCATCCCCAAGCATCTCGACTGCATCACCGCCAAGCTCGTGGAGATGGGCGTGGACATCAAAGAGGAGGGTGACGCCCTCATCGTCCGCCGGGAGGGCAAGCTCACCAGCACCAACGTGAAGACCATGCCTTACCCCGGCTTCCCCACGGACATGCAGCCCCAGATCGCGGCGGTCCTGTGCCTGGCCGAGGGGACCAGCATCCTCAACGAGGGCGTTTGGGACAACCGCTATCGCTATGCCGACGAGTTCCGCCGCATGGGCGCCAACATCCAGGTCAACGGCAAGGTCGCCGTGATCGAGGGCGTCCGGGCCTTGACCGGTGCCCCGGTGTGCGCCTGCGACCTGCGGGCCGGTGCCGCCATGATCGTGGCCGGTCTGGCCGCCAACGGCGTGACCGAGATCGACCAGGTCTATCACATCGAGCGCGGCTACGAAGGCATCGTCCAAAAACTCAGCAAGCTGGGCGCAGACATCCACGAGGAAGTCATTCCTGAGGAGGATTGGCGCAGCAGCAACGGCGTGGGCTGATCCCCAAAAGCCCCCGCTTCCCTTGTCCGGCCCCTGGGCCGGCGCTCCCTAAGGCTGATTGCCTGTGGACGGTGGGCCTGCCTGCCGTCCACTTTTTTCTTCTTTCCCATCCTTTGATTTTCTGAGATAGGAGGCCCCTATGGTCAATATCCAGCTGCTCTGCGTGGGCAAACTAAAGGAAAAACACTTTGCAGCCGCCTGCGCGGAATACGTCAAGCGGCTGGGGGCCTTTTGTAAGCTCACGGTCACGGAGCTGCCGGAGGACCGCCTGCCGGACAACCCCTCCCAGGCCCAGATCGACGCCGCCTTGGAAAAAGAGGCATCGGCCATTCTGGCCAAGATCCCCAAGGGGTCTAAGATCGTCGCCCTGTGCGTGGAGGGGAAGCTGCTCTCCAGCCCGGACCTGGCCCAGGAGCTGGCCAAGTGGACGGTGGACGGGGCCTCTCACTTTACGTTTCTCATCGGCGGGTCCTTTGGCCTGCACCCCTCGGTGAAGGAGAAGGCGCAGTTACGGCTCTCCATGTCCCCCATGACCTTCCCCCACCACTTGGCGCGGGTGATGGTCCTGGAGCAAATTTACCGGGCCTTTCAGATCAACGCCGGGACCCGCTACCACAAATAAACCCGTCACCACAAACCGGTGACGCGCAACGCGAAAGGAGTTCGTGTGATGTCCTACCAAGAACAATATGAACGCTGGCTGCACAGCCCCGCCCTCTCCCAGCCGGAGAAGGACGAGCTGGCCGCCCTTTCCCACAACGCAGGTGAAATCGAAGACCGCTTCTTCTCCCTGCTCCAGTTCGGCACCGCCGGGCTGCGGGGCGTGATGGGCGTCGGCCTGCGCCGGATAAACGTCCACGTCATCCGCCACGCCACCCAGGCCTTTGCCAACGTCATCTTGGCCGAGGGCAAAGCATTTGCTGCCCAAGGCGTTGCCATCTGCTACGACTGCCGGGTCCACTCCCAGGAGTTCGCCCGTGCCGCCACCGAAGTGATGGCGGGCAACGGTATCCCTGTGCGCCTGTTCGAGGCCATGCGCCCCACCCCGGAGCTGTCCTTCGCTGTGCGGGAGTACGGCTGTGCCGCGGGCCTGAACGTCACCGCCAGCCACAACCCCAAGGAGTACAACGGCTATAAAGTCTACTGGTCCGACGGGGCCCAGCTGCCTCCCCAGCACGCCGCCGCCATCGCCGCCCAGATGGAACAGCTAGATGTATTTGACGACATCCAGTCCCTGGCCTATGAGACGTCGCTGGAGAAGGGCCTCATCACCCTGATGGGCAAGGAGACCGATGACAAGTTCCTCGCCCATGTCCTGGCGCAGATCAACGACAAGGCCTCTGTCGCCAAGGTAGCGGATACCTTCACCATGGTCTACACCCCCTTCCACGGCACCGGGTACCAGCAGATCCCCTATGTGCTGGGCGAGCTGGGCATCCGGCACCTGCATTGCGTCCCGGAGCAGATGGTCATCGACGGGACCTTCCCCACCGTCAAGTCCCCCAACCCGGAGACGCCGGAGAGCTTCGCCCTGGCGCTGGACCTGGCGAAAAAAGTCAACGCCGACCTCATCCTCGGCTCTGACCCCGACGCCGACCGCGTGGCCATCCAGGTCAAGGACAAGAACGGCCAGTACGTCCAGATTTCCGGCAACCAGACGGGCGTGCTGCTGCTGGACTATCTGATCGGCGCCAAAAAGCGGGCCGGGACCTTGCCCGCCGACGCTGTAGCCCTCAAGTCTCTGGTGACAACGGACATGGCCCGCGTGGTCGCTGAGGCCAACGGGGTCAAGTCCTACAACACCTTCACCGGCTTCAAGTTCATGGCCGAGAAGAAGAACCAGCTGGAAGCCGCCGGTCAGGGTCACGTCATTTTCTCCTACGAGGAATCCATCGGCTATATGATCGGCGATTATGTCCGGGATAAGGACGCCGTCACCGCCTCCCTGCTGCTGACGGAAATGACCGCCTGGTACGCCGCCCAGGGCATGACCCTGCTGGACGCCCTGGACGCCCTCTACGCCAAGTACGGCTACTACGGCGAAAAGACCCTGAACCTGGTCATGCCCGGTCTGGAGGGCATGGCGCTCATGGCCAACCTCATGGCCAAGCTCCGCCAGACTCCCCCCGCCGAGATCGCCGGGACCACAGTCCTGCGCCAGAAGGACTATCAGGACGGCACCGAGCGCAACACCGCCTCCGGCGCTGTCTCTCCCATGACGCTGGTCGGCTCCAACGTCCTGGCCTACGACCTGGCCGACGAGACCACCATCGTCGTCCGTCCCTCCGGCACGGAGCCGAAGATCAAGGTCTACGTCCTCGCCAAGGGCAAGGACAGCACCGACAGCCAGGAGAAGGTGGCAAAGTACGCCGCCTGGGCGGAGACGCTGAAAGAGCTGGCGAAATAATCATATCCTAACGATCTGCACCGCCTCACCGCGTTTTGACCAACACAGTGGGGCGGTGCTTGCATACTTCTCTCTGCATCTCCATACACTCAAAGGACTTCAGTTTCACTGGGAGGTCCTGCTATGAAAAAACTCTGTGCCCTCGCCCTCTGCCTGGCCCTGTGTGTGGGCCTCCTTCCCTCCGCTGCGTGGGCGGCGGGGCCGGAGGTCAAGGCCAAGGCGGTGCTGCTGATGGAAAAATCCACGGGAGAAATTCTGTATGAAGAACACGGCGAAGAGCCGCTGGAGCTGGCCAGCGTGACGAAAGTCATGACCATGCTGCTCATCATGGAGGCCCTGGAGGACGGAACGCTGACCCCCGACACGATGGTGGCTGTCTCCGCCAACGCCGCCGGGATGGGCGGGTCCCAGGTCTACATGAAGGAAGGCGAAACGTTCTCCGTCCACGATATGCTCAAGGCCATCGCCGTGGCCTCCGGCAACGACGCCTGCGTGGCCATGGCCGAGCATCTGGCGGGCAGCGAAGCCGCCTTTGTGGAGCGAATGAACGCCCGCGCCGCCGAGCTGGGCATGGAAAACACCGTTTTCTGCAACTGCACCGGCCTGCCCGCCGAGGGGCACCACTCCACCGCCCACGACATCGCCCTCATGTCCCGCGAGCTCATCCGCAAGCACCCGGACATCCGCACCTACACCACCATCTGGATGGATACCCTGCGGGACGGGAGCTTCCAGCTGGCCAACACCAACAAACTCATCCGCTTTTACGACGGGGCCACGGGCCTCAAGACCGGCTCCACTGACGGCGCTCTCTACTGCATCTCCGCCACGGCAGAGAAGGACGGCATGGAGCTGATCGCCGTGGTCCTCGGCTCCCCTACCTCCGCTGACCGCTTCGAGGCCGCCAAAGCCCTGCTCAACTACGGCTTCGCCGGGTACAGCCTGGTGACCGCCGCCCCCTCCGAACCCCTCTCCCCCATCCCCGTGACCCTGGGCGTGGCCGAGAGCGTCCAACCCGTCCTCTCCGAACCCGCCCAGCTCCTCCTGCCCAAAGCAGACGCCGCAAAACTCACCACCACCGTCTCCCTCCCGGACACCCTGCAAGCCCCCGTCGAAGCAGGCCAGCAGCTCGGAACGCTCACCGTCCTGGTGAACAACGAACCCTTCCAAACCCTCCCCCTGACCGCGCAAGAACCCGTCCCCCGCCTGACCCTCTGGCAGATCTTCAAGGGAATGGTGGGGATGTTGTGTGGAAAATAACATTTCCTTGATCCTTTCCTCTATCGCACGGTATACTACATAAGAGCAGATAGAAAGCGAGGCGAATCGCTCATGACAAAACTGGAAGAACTGATGAAGCGCCCGTATAAACTAGAATTGATCGAAGACCCAGACGAAGGCGGGTTTGTCGCATCCTACCCTGAGCTGAAGGGATGTATCACTTGCGCGGATACTGCGGAGGGTGCTGTGGACGCTGCCAAAGATGCAAAGCGGGTTTGGCTGGAGGCCGCTTTGGAAGACGGCTATGAGATTCCTGATCCAATCTCTCAAGAATCCTATTCCGGTCAGTTCAAATTCCGTCTTCCCAAGTCTCTTCACAAACAACTTTCCGAACACGCCAAGCAAGAGGGCGTAAGCATGAACCAATACTGCCTCTACTTGCTGACCAAATATGATACTGCCTATCAAGCTGAGAAACGGCACTAAACGTTCCCCCTCACTAAATCCTGATTTAGCGAGGGGGATGACTTTATGCAGAACACTTCCCCCTCCCTTGACTTTTCCCCCCTGAGTCATTACAATAAGACACGATTTTTGCGTGAAAAGAGGGCGTTTATGGATATGATCTATTTTGACCACGCGGCCACCACACGGGTCCTGCCTGAGGCGGCGCAGGCGGCGGTGGAGGCCATGACGGTGGCGTATGGCAACCCCTCCTCCCTGTATGCCCTGGGGACCCAGGCGGCCAAGGCGGTGGCAGAGCACCGGGCGACGGTGGCGCAGGCGCTGGGCTGCCGGCCGGAGGAGCTGTATTTTACCTCCTGCGGGACCGAGGGCGACAACTGGGCGGTGCAGCTGGCGGTCCATCTGGGGCGGCACAAGGGGAAGCACATCATCACCACCGCCGTGGAGCACTCCGCCGTGCTGGAGCCGTGCAAGGCGCTGGAGATGCAGGGGTATGAGGTGACCTATCTGCACCCTGACGCCACGGGGCATATCCGCATCGAAGCCCTGGAAGAGGCCCTGCGGCCGGACACGGTGCTGGTTTCCATGCTGCTGGTGAACAACGAGACGGGGGCCATCCAGCCCGTGGCCGAGGCCGCACAGGTGCTCAAGCGGCACAAGTCCAACGCCCTGCTGCACACCGACGCCGTGCAGGGGTTTTTGAAACTTCCCTTTACACCCAAAGGCTTGGGGGCCGACCTTGTGACCATCAGCGGGCATAAGATCGGGGCGATGAAAGGCTCCGGGGCCTTGTTTATCCGAAGCGGCCTGCGGGCCATCCCCCTCCTGCGGGGCGGCGGGCAGGAAAAGGGCCTGCGCTCCGGCACGGAAGCCACGCCCCAGATCGCGGCCCTGGCTGCCGCCGCCAAGCTGGGCAAGGACGCACTGGACGAGCACATTGCCCATCTCAACGACTTGAAGGCCTATGCGTTGGCGCAGTTCCAGGCCCTCGTGCCGGGGCTGGTGGTGGTGTCCGCCGGGGATGCGCCCCACATCTGCGCCATCTCCCTGCCGGGGTACCCCAGCCAGGTGGTGGTGCGGTATCTCAGCGACCAGGGCTTCTGCCTCTCCGCCGGGTCGGCCTGTCACCGGGGCAAGGCCAGCCATGTGTACGCCGCAATGAACCTCTCCAAGCCCGTGCGGGACGGGATGCTGCGGGTGTCCTTCGGCCCCAGCAACACGAAGGAAGAGGTGGACCAACTGGCGCAGGCGCTGCTGAGCGTGACCCAAAACCTAGTTGCCGCCGGGCGCTGACGGAGGGCTTTTGTATGAAGGGAAAATTACTGCTGTTCGGCTTTGAGGACCTGTTCTCTGCCCCAGCCATCATCGCCGCCGTGGAGCCGCTGGGCCTGGAGGTCGTGCGCGTGCCGCGGGAGGACTATGGCCGGAAGCTGGAAGAGCTGGCCGGTCTGACCCCCCGCAAGGCCAAGGGCACACCCTATGCGGGTGGTCCTCTGGGAGACAAGATGATCGTCCTCTGCGGCCTGGGAAACCAGCTCGACGAGCTGCTCCCCGTCCTGCGGCAGGCGGGCGCAGGACCCGGCTGTCTCAAAGCCGTGCTGACCGCCCACAACAAAAAGTGGACGGCCCCCGCCCTGCTGACCCAGCTGCGAAAAGAGCAGGCCATGATGCAGAAAAAGATCTGACGAATGGACCAAAAGGACCGGGATGTGCTGTCCCGGTCCTTTTTTGCCGAACCCAGGAAAAAAGGCTTGCATTCTAGGGCAAGCTACGGTAGAATAGGGAACAATGCGGAAAGGAGGGATCGACATGCTGGGGATGGAGAAACGCTTTGGCATGGGTCCTTTGTTTCCTTCGCTATCGGCTGTTCTGCCGGTATTTTTTTTGCGGTTTTCCCGGTGACGAGAGAGACGCCGGAAAACCAAGCGCATCCAAAAGAGAGGAGAAAACCATGAACGCAAAAACATCCACCATCGGCTCGGCGCCCATCAAAGACGCCAGGGTCCTGGGAAAGCCCAAAATGCTCATCCTGGGCTTGCAGCACATGTTCGCCATGTTTGGCGCCACGGTGCTGGTCCCCATCCTGGTGCAGAGCTACGGCCTGCCTCTGAACACACAGACCACCCTCTTCTTCGCCGGTTTCGGCACCCTGTTCTTCCACTTCTGCACGAAGCTGAAGGTCCCCGCCTTCTTAGGCTCGTCCTTCGCCTTTCTCGGCGGCTTCTCGGCCATGGCAGAATTAAGCTCCGGCATGTATGCCACGATGGAGCCTTCTGAAAAATTGCAGTATGCCTGCGGCGGCATCGTCATCGCCGGCCTGCTGTATGTGATCCTCGCCGCCATCATCAAGGCCGTGGGGGTCCACCGCGTGATGCACTTCCTGCCCCCCGTGGTCACCGGCCCCATCATCATCCTCATCGGCCTGAACCTGGCCCCCTCCGCCGTGTCCAACGCCTCCAGCTGCTGGTGGCTGGCGCTGGTTTCCATGGCCATCATCATCGTGGCCAACATCTGGGGCCGCGGCATGATCAAGATCATCCCCATCCTGCTGGGCGTGGTCGGCGGCTATGTGGTCGCCCTGTGCGCCGGGATGGTCGATTTCTCCGGCTTTGCCGGCAGCTCCCTGCTCACCGGCGAGAACGCCGTGCTGGGCCTCCAGCCCTTCCTGAAGAACTTCTCCGGCAGCGTGGCCAAGTTTGACCTGACCGCCATCCTGGTCATGGCCCCCATCGCCATCGCCTCCATGATGGAGCACATCGGCGACGTGTCCGCCATCTCCGCCACCGTGGGGGAGAACTTCATCGAGGACCCCGGCCTGCACCGCACCCTGATCGGCGACGGCGTCGCCACGGCCCTGGCCGGTCTGTTTGGCGGCCCCGCCAACACCACCTACGGCGAGAACACCGGCGTGCTGGTCCTCTCCCGCGTCCACGACCCCCGCGTGGTCCGGCTGGCGGCCATTTACGCCATCATCCTGTCCTTCTCCCCCGCCTTTGCCCACCTGGTCAACACCATCCCCTCCGCCATCATCGGCGGCGTGAGCTTCATCCTCTACGGTATGATCTCCGCCATCGGCGTGCGGAACGTGGTGGAGAACCACGTGGACTTCACCAACAGCCGCAACCTCATCATCGCTGCGGTCATCCTGGTCTGCGGCCTGGGCTTCACGGACGGCCTGACCTTCCAGATCGGCGCGGCCTCCATCACCCTGACCTCCCTGGCCATCGCCGCCATCGCGGGCATCGTCCTCAACGCCATCCTGCCCGGCAACGACTTCTACCTGGGCAAGTCCGCCAGCGGCGACGACGCCGGTTCCCTGGGCAAGTATTAAGAAATTCCTTCGTTCTGATCGGAAACAGACGAGAAGAAAAGCGCGTGCCGCCGAATTTGCGGTACGCGCTTTTCTGATCTCATGCGTTCCCCTTGGCTCTGCGCTCCACAGGGTCCTCCCGGAAAAAGAGAGTGATACTCCACAGCGCAGCCAGGCAGATGAGGACATACACCACTCGGCTGAGCACACTGGCCGACCCGCCGAACAGGGCGGCCACCAGGTCCAGGCCGAAGATGCCCACGCAGCCCCAGTTCAGGCCACCAAGGATGACCAGGACCAGGGCGATCCTGTCGATCAGCTTCATTACGGAAACCTCCCAGGACCGCAGGTTTGCAGTCCGTTGGATTGAACGGCCCCACAGAAAGCAAAGCCTCCCGTTGGCCTTCGTGGTTAGAATGTCCGTTTTCTGCAAAAGTTATCCCAGGAAATTTCTCCAATTTGCCTATCTTTTCTCTAGGGATTGACAAAGTGGAACAGGCGGCGCTAAGATAAGAAAACACGAATTTTTTGACTGGGAGGAATGTCCGTGAAAACCAAGGCCTTTCGCGCCGCGCTGCCGTATACCTTACCCATCTGCGTGGGCTTTCTGTTTTTGGGGATGTCCTATGGCTTTTTTATGCGAAGCCAAGGCTTTTCCTTTGTCTATCCCCTGTTGATGAGCCTGTTCATTTTTGCCGGGTCCATGGAGTTCGTCACGGCCAATCTGCTGCTCCTGCCGACCTTTCAGCCTGTCCACGCCTTTCTGCTGACCATCATGGTCAACGCCCGGCATCTGTTTTATGGGCTGTCGCTGCTGGACAAATTCAAAAACCTGGGCTGGAAAAAGCCCTATCTCATTTTCGGCCTGTGCGACGAGACGTTTTCCATCCACTGCACGGTGGATGCACCGGAGGGGGTGGACCCCGGCTGGTTCATGTTCTTCGTGACCGTTCTCAACCAGGCCTATTGGGTGGCCGGCGCCACGGCGGGGGCCTTGCTGGGCTACATCATCCACTTCAACACCAAGGGCATTGAGTTCGTCATGACTGCCCTGTTCGTGGTCATGTTCGTCAGCCAGTGGGAGGTCAACGAGGACCACCGCCCCGCCGTCATCGGCGCTGCCGTGACGATGCTCTGTCTGCTGGTCTTGGGCAGCGACCACTTCCTGCTGCCGGCCATGGCGCTCATCGTGGTCTGCTTCCTCTTTCTGCGCCGCCTGACCCCCGCAAAAAAAGCCTCGTCTGACCACACCCTCACCCGAAAGGAGGAGACCCCATGACCATTCCCCAGCAGATCCTCACCATCGTCGCCGTCGTTCTGGGGACGATGACCACGCGCTTTCTCCCCTTTCTCTTCTTCCCGGAGGGAAAAGAGCCGCCGGCCTTCGTCCGCTATCTGGGGGCCGTGCTGCCCAGCGCCGTCATCGGCCTGCTGGTCGTGTTCTGTCTGAAAGACGCCGTTTTCACCGGCTGGCACGGTCTGCCGGAGGCCATTGCCATCGTGGTCGTGGGCGTGCTGCACAAGTGCAAGCACAACATCCTCCTGAGCATCGCAGGCGGGACCGTGCTGTATATGTTCCTGGTGCAGATGGTGTTTGTTTGATCCGTTTCCCGATCTCGGTCCCTTAGCGCTTGGCCGGGCCGCTGGCCGGACCGTCTCCATGGTGTTCCTCTTTTTGGGCGTACATGCGTTGGTCTGCCAGGATGCGGACCTCCGTGGCCCGGCTGCTGTCCCTTGGGTAGGCGGCGTAGCCGCAGCTGACGCCCACGTGCAGCACCTGTCCCTCCAGATAAAACGGCTGTGACAGCTCTTGCCGAATCCTGTCTCTCAGCTGCTGACAGTGCGCCTCATCCAGGTCCGCACCGATCAGGAGCGCAAACTCATCCCCGCCGATGCGGAAGGCATGGTCCTTGCTCCGGATGCACCGCTGCAAGCGGGCAGCCACCTCTTTCAGCAGCTTGTCCCCCATGTCATGGCCGTAGGTGTCGTTGATGGGCTTGAAGTGGTCCAGATCCAGGTAGAAGAGCACGAAGGGAAACTTTTTCTTCTCCTTCTCCTGCAAAACGGTGCCAAAATACCGCCCGTTGAACAGGCCCGTCAAACCGTCTGTGTTGGCCATAGTCTCCAGGGCCACCCGTTCTCCAATGTCCTGCGCGATCATCATAACCTTCGTCAGCGCACCCTCTGCGTCCCATTCCATGGGGATCACATGCATGACCTTATAAATATTTTGGTCCTGGTCGCAGTACTCAAACTTCATGCTGTCCTGCTTTGTCTTTAAGACGCTGCGCAGATACTCCGGCGTCAGCAAGCGGCCTGCGTGGACGTCTTCTGCGTTGCCTAAAAGCCGATAGTGTTTGGTGATCCCATCCAACAGGTTCTGGTATCGCCCCGTCTCAGGATAGATCGGTCCATCGAACTGATTCTCATGGTATTCATAGCGGTCCTTGCTGAGATCGCCCACAGCAAAGCGGTCCACGATCCGGGTCATGCCTTGAAAGAGCTGCTCGGCCAGCTTCTTCTTATCCTCCACCTGCTGCCGCGCCTGCCGCTCTCTGTCCAACTTGGCTCTCATGCTAATGATGAGGATCGTGATCGTTGTCACCAGCAGCATGGAAAAGAGGATCACCAGGACCAGGATCGTCACCCGTTTTACCTTCTCCATGCCGGAATCCACGACCGCGCTGTTGACTGCGCCGACGATCGACCAGTCCTTGATCCCCACCGGTTCATACACCAAATAGTATTTCGACCCCCGGTAGATACACATAGCGCTCCCGCTCTTCGTTTCTGCGATGTCCTGCTGCACTCTGCTCTGATCCTCCTGCGGCATCATTGTCTTCGCCTCCAGGAAACCAAACAAGTCCTCCATGCCCTCGGAAAATTCCGTCTCAGGCTCCAAAGAAAGCAGGATACTCCCATCCACTCTCGTGATATAGCAGTCGCTTTCTCCATCGAAGATCACTTCTCCCAACAGCCGTTCCACGACTTCGTTATCGTAGCTCACTGCAACGCCTGTGTAGGTGACGCCACCCAGCGTAAAAGCCTCGCTGAGCGGAATGGCAAACACGATCTTTCGCTGGTCGCTGGAGGCGATATAGGCAGCGACACACGGTTCCTTCTTCTCATACATTTCCAGAAACGCACTGCGGATGTTGTCTTGCGTCCCCTGGCGGCCAGCAGCCGTCAGGAACTGGCAGTCCTCGTTGAACATGTAGAAGTCGCTGTATTGCCAGGAATTCTTTCGCTCGACCAGCTCCTGCCAAAGGGCTGCAACGTCTTTCTCCTCCGCGATAGATTGCAGCTCACTGTCCCAGTCGGACAGCACGTTCCAGTTGCGCTGTGCAAACAACGCGAATGTTTTTGCCACCTGACCATAGGTTTCCAGCAGGTGGTCGGCGCTTTCCTGGTAGATCTCATCCTGAATATAATTCTCATACGCAATGGTAGCGACTGAGATCAGCGCCGCCAGCACCACAGCCAGTGCGAGCAGCTTCTTTGTTTGGAGCATATCGATTCCCCCATGTCTGATTGATTTCCCGGAATTTGCCATACTGCTTCGCTAAAAAATATGGGAAGCCCTGAAACCGCTTGCGGTTTCCAGACTTCCCGTACATTCTTACTCGTCCCTATGTAACATTTTAGAAACAGGCCTGAATCATTTTTGCCGATAGACCGCCTATCATATATAGTATCAAGAAATTCCTACTCTTGTACTTTCTCTTTGATAAGCTTATTGTACCATTGATAGAACGTCTTTTCAAGCTCCTTCTTTCCGTCTCTTGTTCGACATTTTATAAAATCTGTCGGATGATTCCGGAAAATTCGTGCGGATCAGCCGTTCAGAAGAGCGTCCGTATCTGCGCCAGGATCGTATAGAGCTTGGCCTGCTCCCGTTCCGGCAGGGTGGCCAGGATCTGGTAGGCTTTCAGGGGATAATTTTCTTCGCTGGGAGCTGCCGGCTGGGGCAGTTCCTCGAACACGGCGGTAATGGGAATCTCCAAGGCCGCGGTAATTTTGCCCAGCGTCTCTACGGTGATGTTCTTCTCCCCCCGCTCCACCTGGCCGATGTAGGTGGGATGCAGGCCCGCGCGGTCGGCCAACGCCTCCTGGCTGTAGCCCTGCTTCTGCCGGTACTGCCGCAGTTTGCGGCCAATGGTCTGTGTGATCATGGTCCATCCCTCCGAGAAAGAGACTATAAGTATTATCTCTCCCTGTAAACAGACTATTGATATTTTTCCTACTCTGTTCTATACTAAAAATATGAAAATCAGATTTTTAGTGTAAAGGACATCGCACCATGACAACACCAAAGAAAGAAACCGTATTCCTCGTCTCCTGTTACGATCTGCAAGCCCACGCCCTGCGGCGGCAGGCCCGCGCCTGGAGGCAAGCGGGATATGCCGTAGAGCTTCTCTTTTTCAAGCGACCTGGCCTGATCCCCTTCTCCCATCAGGAAGCGAACTTGCTGGCGCAGGAGGTCCGCCAGGCCGCGCCCCGGTGCGTGGGACTGTTTGCCCCGGAAGAGAACTATTTGCAGCCGGTGCTTCGCTTTCTCCGTTCGGAGGTCCAGGAAACACCCCTCTACTTAGGAGATGACCTCCCCGCACCGACTCCTACAGCGGATCAACTGCCCTCTTCCCAACTCACCGTCTGTCTCATCGACCATGGAAAACTACATCGTCTTTCCCCGAAAAAATCAGCGCTGCTGTGCCCGTGATGCTTGGGCCAGCAGCGCTGGTTTTTTATCCTGATGTTAGGTTACAGCGTCCAGGTCTTCTGGTCGGTGTGCAGAAGGTGGTGGGACAGCTCGGAGAGCGGCTCGCCCAGGAACTCGTTGTAGAGGACCTGGATGGAGGGGTTCTCGTGGGAGAAGCGGATGGTGCTGTTTTTATCCAGCTGGTAGAGGTTCCGGCCGCGCTCGGCGGTGAAGTCCTCCCCGTCGTGGATGGGCTGGCCGCCGCCGCCGGAGCAGCCGCCGGGACAGGCCATGACTTCCACGAAGTCATAGGAGACCTGACGGGCGCGAATGGCGTCCATCAGCTGTCTGGCCCCGGCCAGGCCGGAGACGACCGCCAGGCGCAGGGTGATGTCTCCGATGTGGAAGGTGGACTCCCGCCAGGGCTTCTGGCCGCGGATCTCCCGGAAGGCATCGGCGGGGGGATTTTCCCCGGTGAGCTTCGCGTAGGCGGTCCGCAGGGCAGCCTCCATGACGCCGCCGGTAACGCCGAAGATGACGCCGGCACCGGAGCCGCGGCCCAGGGGGCTGTCGAAGTCCTCTTCGGGCAGGGCGGCCACGTTGATCTGCATGGCCTGGAGCATCCGGTCCAGCTCACGGGTGGTGAGGACCACGTCCACGTCGTGGTCGGTCACGTCGCTGGCCTCCGGCGTGCCGGCCTCGTATTTCTTCGCCACGCAGGGCATGACGGAGACGCAGAAAATATCTTTGGGTTCCTTTTCCAGGAGCTTGGCATAGTAGCTCTTGGCGATGGCACCGAACATCTGCTGGGGGCTTTTCGCGGTGGAGAGGTTGCCCGCCAGTTCGGGGTACTCCGTGCGGACGAAGCGCACCCAGCCGGGGCAGCAGGAGGTGAACATGGGCAGCTTGCTGGTCTCGGAATGGGTGAAGCGCTCGATGAACTCGCTGCTCTCCTCCAGGATGGTGAGGTCGGCAGAGAAGGTGGTGTCGAAAACGTGCTTCACGCCCATGGCGCGAATGGCGGCAGCCAGGCGCTTTTCCGTTGCCTTGTCCTGGCTTAGGCCCAGGCTCTCGCCCCAGGCGGCGCGGACGGCGGGCGCGACCTGGAAGACCACCTCTTTCGTGGGGTCACAGAGGGCCTCGAAGACAAGCTCGGTGTCGTCCCGCTCCCGCAGGGCGCCCACGGGGCAGTGGCTCACGCACTGGCCGCAGAGGGCGCAGTTGGCCTCGTTCATGCGCAGGCCGCCCTTGATGCGGACGGTGGTGTGGGCACCGGAGCCGGTGACCTCCCACACGCCCAGGGACTGCACCCGCTCGCAGACGGACACACAGCGCAGACATTTGATGCACTTGGAGCTGTCCCGCAGGATGGGCAGGGTCTTGTCCCAGGGACGCTCGGTGGCCTCGTTGCGGAAGGGCACCTTCTGAATGTTCATGGCCTTGGACAGGGCCTGCAAGGAGCAGTTGCCGCTGCGGACGCAGGTCACGCAGTGGTCCACGTGCTGGGACAGGATCAGCTCCACGTTGGTCTTGCGGGCCAGGCGGACCCGCTGGGTGTTGGTGCGGACCACCATGCCGTCCTCCACCTGGGTGTTGCAGGCGGCGGCCAGCTTGTCCACGCCCTCGACCTCCACGGCGCACACGCGGCAGGCGGCGACCTCGTTGATCTCCCGGAGATAGCAGAGGGTGGGGATATGGATGTCCACGGTCTTGGCCGCGTCTAAAATGGTGGTGCCCTCCGGCACGGTCACGGGTCTGTTGTCGATCGTCAGCGTTACCATTTTACCAGTCTCCCTCCCTTAAAGCCTGCGTGACCGTAGTGGTCACAGCGGAGACAGCGGCTGCACTCCTGTGCCATCTCCTGCTCGGACATGCAGTTTTCCATCAGCTCAAAGTCGTTTTTCCGCCAGTTGGCCTCGCGCTCGGTGAGGTCAACACGGCCGGTGGCGTTTTTCAGGCGGAAGGGGGCGGCGGGGATCTCCAGGTTGGCGGAAATATCCGTGTGGAAGCCCAGGTACTCGTCGATACTGGCGGCAGCGACCTTGCCGGCCTCCACGGCCAGGATCACGGTGGCGGGGCCGGAGACGCAGTCGCCGCCGGAGAAAACGCCTTCCCAGCCGGGCACGCTGCCGTCGTCGGCGGTGATGATGTTGTTGCGCTGGGTGGGCACGCCGTTCTCGGCAAAGACGGCGGAATCCACCGCCTGGCCCACGGCCATGAGGACCACGTCGCAGGCATAGAACTCTTCGGGCACGTCGGCGTTGCGGGGGGCGGGACGGCCGCCCTTGACCTCGCCGATGACCTGGGGCTGGACCACCAGGCCGCGCACGGTCCCGTCTTCATTCGTCTCGACGCGGACGGGGGCCTTCAGGGGCAGGATCTCGCAGCCCTCGGCCATGGCGCCCTCGATCTCCTCCATGAGGGCGGTCATGTCGCTGATGCGGCGGCGATAGACGCAGCGGACGGACTTGGCCCCCAGACGCATGGAGGTGCGGGTGGCGTCCATGGCCACGTTGCCGCCGCCGATGATGACCACGTCCTTGCCGGTGAAGTCCGGCTTTTCCACGCGGATGGTGCTGTCCAGCAGCTCAATGGCGGACAGAACGCCCTTGGCGTCCTCGCCGGGGATGCCGAGGCCCTTGTGCTTGGAGGCACCGATGGCCATGTACACGCTGTCATAGTCCTGGCGCAGCTGCTCCAGGGTGATGTCCGTCCCGATGTCGCAGTCCGTCTGGACCTCTACGCCGGTGGAGAGAATGGAGTTGATGTCGCGGTCCAGATACTCCGCCGGCAGACGATAGGCCGGGATGCCGTAGCGCAGCATACCGCCCAGCTTGGGCTTGCGCTCGAAGACCTTGACCCGGTGGCCCATAAGGGAGAGGAAGTAGGCCGCGGTCAGACCGGAGGGGCCGCCGCCGATGACGGCGATCTTCTTGCCCGTCTCCGGGGCGCGGGGGGGCACGGGGACCTCCCCGGCGTTGTCCACGGCGAAGCGCTTGATGCCGCGGATGTTCAGGGGGGAGTCCACGATGGTCCGGCGGCAGTGGCTCTCGCAGGGATGCTCACACACCAGGGCACACACGGAGGGGAAGGGGTTGTCCTTGCGGATCAGGCGAATGGCGTCGGCATAGCGCCCCTCCCCCACCAGGGAGATGTAGCCGGGGGCATCGACGTGGGCGGGGCACAGCTCCACGCAGGGGACGCTCTTGAAGTTGGCGGTACAGCTGCCCTGGGTCACGTGGGCCAGGTAATCGTCCTGGAAGGCCACGTAGCCGTCCAGGACCATCTGGGCCGCCTCGAAGCCGATGGCGCAGTCGGCGCTGTCGACGATGGTGTGGGCCGTGCGGAGGATGGTCTCTAAGTCCTCCTGGCTGCCCTGGCCGTCCAGCAGGCGGTCCAGCAGGTCAGCCAACCGGTCCAACCCGATCCGGCAGGGGACGCACTTGCCGCAGCTCTGGGCAAGACATAGCTTGAGGAACGCACTGGTCAGCTCGACCGGACAGTTTCCGCAGGGGGCTGCGGAGATCCGTCGCTCCATGTCGGCGTAGAGGTCGTCCACCGTGCGCTGGGCGTTTTCCCAGGGGGTGATACGGAGTCTGCTCAAGAGAATGATCTCCTTTCATCTTATCGTTTCGGTAACATCTTTCACAATATATTTGCTCTCTCACTCTCTCATAGCTCTCTATGCTATGAAAAGGGCTATCTCTGACCCAGTGTCAAAAATAGCGGCACAAAAATTCTATCCCATTTTAGTAAGTACGGGTCCTATGATAAGCCGAAACGACAAAAAATGCAACATGTATTTTAAATCTTTCAAATACTGTTGATTTTTCTGTACAAAGGTTTACAAATTGATAGCCAATCTTTTCCGAAACGGCCGAAAATACGCTGGAATTTCCCGAAAAATCAAGGGTTTTCCCGCGAAAACAGAAGATTTTGTTCTAAGTCCGGTTTTCCACAGCAACACTTTATCTTCAAAAAACAGCGCATTTTTTCCTTCTTTCTGATTCAAACCAAATTGATAGGTTGACCAGGAAGAACCGGGCGGAGTATAATAATATGCTAAATTCTCGTTTTCGTGATTTGACACGACAGACCAAGGAGGACCTTACCCATGCAGGACTATCAGAACGGCACCCAGTGCCTCCACGCCGGGTATGTGCCGGAAAACGGCGAACCCCGCAACATCCCCATTGTGCAAAGCACCACCTTCCGCTATGCCACCAGCGAGGCCATGGGGGCCTTGTTTGACCTGGAGGCAGCCGGTTACTTCTACACCCGCCTGCAAAACCCCACCTCTGACCGGGTGGCTGCGAAGATCTGCGCCCTGGAGGGCGGCACGGCAGCTATGCTGACCTCTTCCGGCCAGGCCGCCAACTTCTTTGCCATCTTCAACATCTGCTCCGCCGGGGACCATGTGGTGGCCTCTGCCACCATCTACGGCGGCACCTTCAACCTCTTCTCCGTGACCATGAAGCGGATGGGCATCGAGTTTACCTTTGTGGACCCCAACTGCTCCGAGGAGGAGCTGAACGCCGCCTTCCGGCCCAACACCAAGGCCGTCTTTGGCGAGACCATCGCCAACCCCGCCCTGATCGTCCTGGACCTGGAGAAGTTCGCCAAGGCCGCCCACAGCCACGGCGTGCCCCTCATCGTGGACAACACCTTCGCCACCCCCATCGGCTGCAAGCCGTTCGAGTGGGGGGCGGACATCGTGACTCACTCCACCACCAAATACATGGACGGCCACGCCAACTGCGTGGGCGGCGCCATTGTGGACAGCGGCAACTTCGACTGGACCAAGTACCCCGACAAGTACCCCGGCCTCTGCACCCCCGACGAGAGCTACCACGGCGTGACCTACACCGAGCGCTTCGGCCTGGGTGGGGCCTTCATCACCAAGGCGACGGTCCAGCTCATGCGGGACTTCGGCGCCACCCCCGCCCCCATGAACTCCTATCTGCTCAACGTGGGCCTGGAGACCCTGCACCTGCGCATGCCCCAGCACTGCGCCAACGCCCTGACGGTCGCCAAGTACCTGAAAAACCACCCCAAGATCGCCTGGGTCAACTGCCCCAGCCTGGAGGGGGACAAGTATTACGAGCTGGCCCAGAAGTACATGCCCAACGGCACCTGCGGCGTGGTGACCTTCGGCGTCCAGGGCGGGCGCAAGGCCGCCGAGACCTTCATGGCCGGGCTGAAGCTGGCCTCCATCGCCACCCACGTGGCTGACGCCAAGACCTGCGTGCTCCACCCCGCCTCCTCCACCCACCGGCAGATGTCCGACGCAGAGCTGATGGCCGCCGGGGTCTCCCCCGACCTCATCCGCCTGTCCGTGGGCATCGAGGACGTGAAGGACATCCTGGCCGACCTGGAGCAGGCGCTGGAACAGGTGTAATTTCCCCCGTATCCCCCAAGCAAGAGAGGAGCGCGTTTCCCATGTCCTCAAAAAAAGGGCTTCTGTTGGTTTTCTGCGCCGCCCTGCTGTTCAGCATCGGCGGGCTGTGCGTCAAGATGATCCCATGGGACCCCTTGTCCATCAATTCCTTCCGCAGCATCATTTCCGTATGTATCCTGCTTCTGTTTGCTAAGCTCACCCACCACAAACCGAAGTTTACCAAGGGGGTGCTCATCGGGGCCATCGCCATGTGCGGCACGACCTCGCTGTACACCGCCGCCAACAAGCTCACCACGGCGGCCAACACCATCTTATTGCAGTTCACCGCCCCGCTTTTCGTGATCCTCATCCTCTGCCTGTTCTTCCATGAGAAGCCGAAACGGCTGGACATCATCGCCTGTCTCTGCATTTTCTGCGGCATCCTGTGTTTCTTCCTGGATAGCCTGGGCAGCGGACATCTCATCGGGGATATTCTGGCCGTGCTGGCTGGAGTGTGCTACGCCGGGGTCTTTCTGCTGAACAAGTTCCCCGGCGGCGACCCGCTGTGGGCAACCATCCTTGGGCAGTGTCTGGGGGCCGTCATTGGCCTTCCCTCCCTGGTGCGGGAGCCGCAGCTTGGGGACCACACAGCGCTGCTCTTCGCCGTGATCCTGGGCGTGTTTCAGCTGGGGCTGGCCTATGTGTGCCTGACCACTGGCATCCAGTACACCCAGCCGGTGTCGGCCTCGCTGGTCACGGGCATCGAACCCATTTTGAACCCCGTCCTCGTCGCCCTGGTGCTGGGGGAGCGGCTGACGCCTCTGGCCTTTGTGGGCGGGGCCATTGTCTTTCTCAGCGTGATGGTCTATAATGTACTGACCGTCAAAGCAGAGTCCGCCGCGGTTTCATCCGGGTCGGCCTGACTCTATGCCCAGACCCCAATCAGAGGAGATCACTATGCTCGACATCATTTACCAGGACGAGTCCATCGTCGTCTGCGTCAAGCCCTTCCGGGTCCTCTCCACGGACGAGCCGGGCGGGATGCCCGACCGCATCCGGGAGGCCATCGGCCAGCCCCAGGCCAAGGTCCGCACCGTCCACCGGCTGGACCAGGTGGTGGGCGGCCTGATGGTCTACGGTCTCACCGGCCCCGCCGCCTCGGAGCTATCCCGGCAGATCCGGGAGGATACGTTCTTTAAGGAATATCAGGCCGTCGTCCACTGGCGCCCCCAGTATGACGAGGGGACGTTCATCGACCTGCTGGGCCGCAGCGAGAAGACCCGCAAGACCTACGTCGCCAAATACCCCGGCAAGGGCATCCAGCAGGCCGTCCTGCACTACAAGCTGCTGGACAACAAGAACGGCTTCTCTCTGGTCGAAATCCGCCTGGAGACCGGGCGCACCCACCAAATTCGCGCCCAGTTCTCTTCCCGCAACATGCCCCTGGCGGGCGACCGGAAGTACAGCAAGTACCCCGACCCCAAAGAGTGGCAGATCGCCCTCTGGTCCAGCCACCTGGCCTTTGCCCACCCGGACACCGGCGAGGCGATGGATTTCCGGCTGGACCCACCGGAGACCGAGCCTTGGACCTGGTTCCAAAACAACGAGTAATTTCATGCGCTAACGGCGCAAAAAGACACGCACGGCTTTCTCGGCTGTGCGTGTCTTTTGTTTGTGCCGTCAGGACGCTTCGGCCAGCACCCAGGCGTCTTCCGCCGTCAGGCGCTGGTGGTCCCGGTAGGCCAGCATTTCTCCGTCTACGGTGATCATCACGGTCTCGACCCCCTCTAGCTGGGTCAAGGTGAGGACGACGCTGTAATCCGCCAAGGTCAGGTCGATGCCGGAGAGGGTGCCATAGCCGCTGGTGAAATCTACGGTGAGTAGGCCATTGTACAGCGTCCACTTCCGCAGGGTCACGCCCTCCGGGATGGCGCTGGTCAGGTCCTCCCGCTGGGGGCGGGAGAGGAGCAGATCCACCAGCCCCTCCACAGAGGGACGGCCGGACGGCAGCGGGTGTTTCTCCGGGACCAAGGCGCTGGCGGCCCCGGCGGACTGCTCCACATAGTAAACATCATAGCCCTGGGCCTCTGCCCGGCGCATACAGCCGGAGAGGAGCGTGCCCAACAGGGCCAAGAGGAGCAGACAAAGCCATCCTTTTCTCATGTCGTCTCCCCCTCTCCCGTCCAGGCCGGCAGGGTGACGGTAAAGATCGTCCCGGCAGGCTGTCCGGCCTGGACGGTGATCTCGCCCCCATGCCGCTTCACGGCGTCCCGGACGATGGACAGGCCCAGGCCCGTCCCCCCGGCGGCGCGGGAGCGGGCCTTGTCCACGCGATAAAACCGCTCGAAGATCCGGGGCATATCCGCCTCCGGGATGCCCACGCCAGTGTCGGCCACGGACAGCATTACCTGGTCCCCCACCCGGCGGGTGGTCACGTCTACCTGCCCGTGCAGGACGTTGTATTTGATGGCGTTTTCCATCAGGTTTTTCAGGATCTGACCGGCGTCCTTGTCGTTGCAGCGGACCAGGCAGCCCTCCCCCAGGGTCAAGGTCATGGTGACCTGGGCCGACTCGGCCAGGGGGGCCAGCATCCGGCCGATCTGTTCGGCCTGCTCGTTCAGGTCGATGGCCCGGCGGTCCAGATCCCGGCCCTGGTCCAGGCGGTCCAGTTCTAAGAGCTCCTGGCTGATGTGGATGAGGCGGTCGGCGGCGTCGCTGATGTCGGCCACAAATTCCCGCGTCGTCTCCTGGTCGATGGACGCATCCTGTAAGATCGAGTCCGTCATCAGGCGGATGGACGCCAGGGGCGTTTTCAGCTCGTGGGAGGCATCGGAGACGAAGCGGCGGCGCTCCTCTTCGTTCACTTGCAGACGGCCGGTGAGCTGGTTGAATTCCTCCGCCAGCTGGGCCAGCTCATCGTGGCCGGACATGGAGATGCGGTGGGTGTACTCCCCTTCCCGCACGGTCCGGATGCCGCCCAGGAGCGTCCGCACCCGGCGGGAGAGAAACGTCGAAAAGGCCCCGAACAGGGCCAGCACCGCCAGGCAGACCACCACGGAGATGAGCCGCAGGTTCCGCTGCAATTCCCCCAGCAAGGCCCCCTGGTCCCCGTCAGTCTCATAGAGGCAGACGGCCCCGACGACCCGGTTCCGGTTCATCACCGGCCAGGCCCCCCGGCTGGAAAAGAGGCCGTCCTGATAGGCGCTGGAAAAGGCGTCGTTTCCCCGCAGGGCGGCAACGACCTCCCCGGTGAGGGCGTATTTGCCCGCCACGCCGTTTTCCTGGCTGTCATAGAGGACCAGGCCCGCCCCATCCGTAATTAAAATGCGCTGGACGTTCAGATCTTCCACCTGACTCAGGGACTGCTCCACCCCGGCGGGGGTGAGCTGGTCTGCGGTGGTGAGGGCGTTGGTGATGACCACGGCCTGGTTGGCCAGGGCCGTCTGCTGGGAGCGGAACATGAGGTTTTGGCTCATGAGCAGCGGATAGGTGTTCATCAGGATCAGCAGGGCGGCGATGAGGGCCGAGTAGCCCAGGGCCAGGCGCATTTGCAGCGAATGGAGGACGGGGATCTTCGGCTCCACCTGCTCCTTCCACCAGGCCCGCCAGAGATGCGCTTTATTTTCCATGGAAGTAATACCCGACCCCCCACTTGGTACACAGCAGGGTGGGGCTGGCCGGATCGTCCTCCACCTTTTCCCGCAGGCGGCGGATGTGGACGTCCACCGTGCGGTACTCCCCGGTGTACTCGTAGCCCCAGACCTGGTTCAGGAGCTGCTCCCGGCTGTACACCCGGTTGGGGTGCTTCATCAGAAGCTCCAGGAGGTCAAATTCGCGGGCGGTCAGCTCCACGGGCTGGTCGTTTTTCCAGGCGGCGCGGGCGTCCGGGTCGATGGTGAGGCCCCCGCTGGTGAGGCGCTTGTCCTGCTCCTGCTGGCGCTTCGTGGCGGCGGAGCGGCGGAGCAGGGCCTTGACCCTGGCCTTGACCTCTAAAATGTTAAAGGGCTTTGTGATGTAATCGTCCGCCCCGTACTCAAAGCCCAGGAGCTTGTCCGTGTCCTGGCTCCGGGCGGTGAGCATGATGATGGGGACGGAGGAAAAGGACCGGATCTCCATGCAGGCCTCCAAGCCGTCCAGCTCCGGCATCATCAGGTCCAGGATAATGAGGTCGTAGTCGTTGGCCCTGGCTAGGTCCACGGCCTGGCGGCCGTTATAGCCCACATCGACGGTGTAGCCCTCGTTTTCCAGGTTAAAACGGATGCCCTTGACCATGACTTTTTCGTCGTCGACGACCAATATCTTCGCCATTGCGTCCTCTCCTTTCCAGGTTACGGTGTGACGGTCACATAGGGGCTGATGCGGGCCAGGATGCCCTCACCGATGCCCCGGACCTCTAAGAGCTGGTCCACGCTTTGAAAGCCGCCCAGCTCGGTGCGTTTGTCTAAGATCGCCTGTCCCTTTTTCTCCCCGATCCCCGGCAGGCGGGTCAGGTCAGAGAGCGTGGCCGTGTTCAGGTCGATGCGCTCCCCCTCCAACAGGCCGGGGGCCTCCGGGGTCTGCTCCGCCTGCTGCTCGGCGGCGGTAGGCTCGCCGGTGCCGGTGAAAGTCACCGCGCCCGGCGGGGGGCCGAAGTGAAACCAGAGGAGGGTCCCAGCGGCAAAACAGGCGGTCAAAAGCAAGGTAACCCATTCCAGGCGCGAAATTTTCGCAAATTTTCCGGCCATTGTCTCCCCTCCCCCATTGCGTCTTTCGACGCACTTTGTTATTATAGTCTATGTATCTGTTTTTTGAAACCCTCTGCTCGGCTGCAAACCGGCCGGGATGCAGAATACAAGACTATTATAACACGGGATGTGGTTCTTTCCTATGAAAAAAACGCTGATTCGCGCCCTTTCTTTTTGCATGATCCTGGCGTTGCTCACGGGCCTCATGGCCCCCTTTGCCAGCGCCATTGACTATGAGGGCGTCGAGCCGATCACCCTCGAAGCCGCCGCCGGCCTGCTCATCGACCTGGACACCGACCAGGTCCTCTACGAGCAGAACGCCGATGGGCAGCGCTACCCCGCCAGCATCACCAAGATCATGACGGCCCTGCTCACCCTGGAGGCTGTGGGGCGCGGGGAGCTGGACCTGTCGACCGTGGTGACGGTGGACGCCGCCGCCCTGAAGGACCTGACCTCCGATTCCTCCACGGCGAACCTGAAGGCCGGGGAAGAGATCACCGTCCACGACTTGCTCTACTGCCTGATGCTGGCCTCCGCCAACGAGGCGGCCAATATCCTGGCCATGACCGTCTGCGGGGACATCCCGACCTTTGTCGAGCGGATGAACCAGCGTGCCCAGGAGCTGGGCATGACCGGCACTCACTTTATGAACCCCCACGGCCTGCACAACAGTGAGCACTACTCCACGGCCTGGGACATCTATCGCATGGCCAAGGAGGCCATGACCCACGCGGCCTTCCGGGAGATCGTCTCCACGGCCCGCTATGTCGTGCCCGCCACAAATATGTCTGGTGAACGCGTGCTGCTGAACACCAACGCCCTGCTCACCTCCGCCAAGTTCCCCGGCTATACCTTCAGCGGGACCATCGGCATCAAGACCGGCAGCACCGGCGAGGCCGGCTACTGTCTCGTCGCCGCCGCCAAGAAGAAGGGGCACACCCTCGTCTCCGTGGTCCTGGGCGCCGACAACCCCACCGGGGCCAACGGCAAGGTCCAGCGCAAGCAGTTTGCCGAGAGCAAGCGCCTCATGACCTGGGGCTTTGAGAGCTTTTCTCCCGCCACCCTGCTGGACGCGGAGAGCTACCTGAAAGAGATCCCCGTGCGCTTTTCCACGGAGAGCACCCATGTGCTGGTGCAGCCCACCCAGTCCGTCACGGCCATGGTCCCCGGCGAGTATGACGCCACCCGCCTGGAGCTGCGGGTGAAGCTCAAGGAGGACACCTCCACCGCCCCCATCGAGGAGGGGGATGTCTTGGGGACGATCACCGTGATCTACGGCGGGGAGGACTACGGGACGGTGGACCTGGCCGCGGTGAACAGCGTGTCCTTCTCTCCGTTCCTGGCCTTTGTCTCCAGCGTGAACACCGTGCTGAAGAACATCTATGTCCGTCTGCTCATCCTGATCGCCCTGGTGATGGTCGCCATCGGCTTCGTGCGCCGGTACCGCCAGCGCACCAAAGAGGAGCGCCACCAGAAGCGCAAGGAGAAGCAGGAGGCGAAGATCGCCTTCCGCCAGCGGGAGGCCGAAGCCCGCCTGAAGGACGAGGAGCTGGCCAAGCAGGAGCGGGCCGAGCGCGAGCGCCTGCGGAAAGAGGACCTGCTCCGCCGCCAGCAGGAGCACCAGGAGCGCCAGGCCAAGCGGGAACAGGAACTGCTGGAACGCCAGGCCCGCCACGAAGAGGAGCGGAAGATCCGCGAACAGGAGCGCCAGGTCCGGGAGGAGCAGCGCCGCCAGGAGCAGGAGCAGCGGGCCAAGGAGCGCCTCCAGCGCCAGCAGGAGCGCGACGAGCGCAACCGCCAGCGGGAGGCCCAGCGCCAGAAAGAAGCCGCCGAGCGCCGCCAGCGCCAGGAGCAGGAGCGCCGCCAACAGGAGCGCGA
>ERZ809296.308-NODE-308-length-86422-cov-14.999849_pt1 | contig 86422 bp, 73 predicted proteins | sample MGYA00520511_ERZ809296 | MGnify/ENA primary metagenome ERZ809296 (study PRJEB31576, sample SAMEA3212662) | Homo sapiens | biome: human-gut; feature: human gut; material: fecal | place: Sweden | collected 2012 ...
TTTTCAGGATGACACGGATTATCAGGTGTTCTTGTTGTTGTTAAAGAAAATGATGATATTAGCAGCAAAGAAGAATACGTGAAACGGGATTACTGCTGTCAGAGTATCCACCGGGAACAGAGCCGTCCAATTATACATTTCCGCAGCGAACACTTGACATGATTCGTGTTTGAGAGGTATGCTGTCTGTTAGGTTCTTAAACAGCCACAAAAAACTTGTTTAAGTAAGGAAAGGAGACGCCAAAAAATAATGAAACCACAGAAAAAGTGTTTTTTGCTTGATCGTGGTTGCTAGTTTTTATTGGTAATATCTTAATGAAAAGACATATGTTAAAAAAAGGAACTATATATTTACTTTCTGTTGGTCTTATGCAGACCTGTGTAATGCCAGCATTTGCAGAAGAAACAACATTCACTGCACCAGAAGAAAGCACCACGATTGAAGTGACAACTGTTCCAGAAACCTCAACTACAGCAGAAGCTGTGCCAACAGAGACACAGGAAACTCTGCCATTCACTGCACCAGAAGAGGCGACAACGCAGCCACAAGAATTTGAAAATTCACAGGAGACGTCCTCATCAGAGGCGATTGAGAATCCTGCTACAAGTGAAATTCATACCACTGAAAGCATTGAGGAATCCACTCAGACTGCATCAGTAGAAGATAATACGGAAGATACCTCGGCAGAGAAAACATCTGAGGAAATCACTGAAGAAGAAAGCAGTGAAGAGGAGAGTACCGAAGAAGTTCTTGGCGAAGGTGTTGAGGAAACCTATTATTCAAAGGCATACTTGAACGCAGATGCTCAGATCTATACCAGTTGGAAAGAGGACGCAGCTGCATTCACTTCACTTCCGGCTGGATATTCAGTTTACGTAACAAGTGTTGTCTTGTTTAATGATGAGCCAGTGTGGGCTAGAATCATGTTTGATGTCAATGATTATAGTAGTGAAGGTTATGTTCGTATAGATTCTTTGCAGTTGGACGAAAGTGGAATAATGTTGCTCGATAAGGATGAATCTCAGAGTTTCCCTGCCGATTATCAGCCCGCACTAAACGCACTTCATCAGGCACATCCTAACTGGATCTTTAAGCCAGTTTACGTTGGCGACTCTTTCTCCTATGCAATTAATCAGCAGATGGGGACACCTGCACGAGCTCTTGTGAGCATGTATTATAACGAGGGATATCGTTCATTTTTAGATCGAGATTATGATTTCCGTACTAATACATGGAAACAGTGGGAACCAAATTGGGCTGGCGCATCTGAGGAAACAGTACGTTACTATATGGATCCAAGAAACTTCTTAAATGAGAATGATATTTTCATGTTTGAGTCTTTGTCCTATGAGTCCTATCAGAGCCAGGCTGCCGTAGAAGCTACTCTTGCAAATTGCTTTATGTCAAACGCAACTGTTCCAGGAACTGATTATACATATTCATGGTTGTTCTGCTGGGTCGGAGAGAAGTATAATATTAATCCGGTTGCTCTTGCCAGCCGCGTTAGACAAGAGCAGGGATCAGGCAATTCTGCCATGATTTCAGGTACTTATGCCGGCTATGAAGGTCTGTATAACTATTTCAATATTCAGGCAACCGGTTCCACTAGAGATGAAATTCTGCAAAACGGTTTAAAAGAAGCTCAGACTGGTTCCACTATGATGCTTCCAGACGGTTCTGTATCTACAGGTGCCTGGGATACACCATCAAAAGCATTGATTGGTGGCTCCTTAAAATTTGCTAATCAGTATATTCTTCGCAACCAGAATACACTTTATGCGCAGAAGTTTGATTATGACGGACAGTTCAATGGTAAATACTGGCATCAGTACATGACCAATATTATGGCTCCATATTCTGAAGGAAATCAGGTGCGACGTTCCTATAGTACGACTGGCCAGATGGATAATAATTTCGTATTCCTGATTCCAGTTTATGAAGAACGTCCAGAATCTTCACCAAGGCCGGCGGAACATAAAAATCAAAACACCTGCCTAAACTCAATAACAGTAAACGACCAAGAAATAATTAAAACTTTTGATAAGGATCAGATGGACTTCTATTATAACGTTGGTAAGAATACTATTTATGCGAATGTTCAGGTAAAAGCAGCAGCCGATACTTCAAATATAGCATTCAACAATATTGGTGATTTATCGCATAAGGTAGAAGTAACCACGATAACTGCAATTGCAGAAGATGGGTCTACACGTGAATATCGTTTAATCATTGGATGTGGAGTTGAAATTGAGGATGGGTTCTTCGATGATTTTGACGTTACTGCATACCGTAAGCGCTATCCAAAGCTAAGCAGAAAATATGGGGACGATCTGGATGCTTACTATGAACACTACCTTCTTAAAGGAAAAGCAGCCGGATGGGATGGATCAACAAACGGAGTCTTCCCAAGCGAACGTCCATCTGCCATATACAATGGTGTGGATTATGCGCCGGTATTTGATGCTGAATATTATCTGAACAAGTATCCGGATTTAAAGGCGGCATTTGGCAATGATTCTTCTGCTGCATTGAATCACTTCATTACCTTTGGCATTAAAGAAGGCAGACAAGGATGTGATGATTTCAGCATCGACATTTATAAGGGCAATTATCCGGATCTGAGAAAGGCTTTTGGCAATAACAATGATGCATATGTAGCTCACTATCTGGAATATGGTTTAAAAGAGGGCCGCGATGGACTGGAAGTTCTTCAAGACAGTAAGGATAATACCTCTGATGATAAGAAGGATGATACCAACACTGGTTATGTAGCATCTGCCGAAGAAAAGAAATACTCCGATGTATATGACTATATCTACTATCGAAATGCATATGCAGATTTACGAGCAGCCTTTGGCGATGACTCCGCTAAGTATTTCCAGCATTTTCTGCAGAATGGAATGGCAGAAGGACGTCAGGCATGTAGGGACTTTGATGTAAAGATTTATAAGAACAATTACAAGGATCTGCAGGCAGCATTTGGTAACAATACCGCTTTGTATTATACACATTATATGGAGCATGGAAAAGCTGAGCATCGAAATGCTACTTTTGAAGTGACTGGAAACAACACTTCTACTGGAGGCAGCGGCAATACTGCCTCTGACACAGCTATTTACAATGGCATAGATTACTCGCTAGTGTACGATTATGAGTATTATAAAAAGAACTATGCAGACTTACGAGCTGCCTTTGGCGATGATCCCAAGAAATATCTGCAGCACTTTGTAGAAAATGGAATGCGCGAGGGACGCCTGGCAAAGTCATCATTTAACGTGACTGCATACAAGAATCGTTACGCAGATTTGAGAGCAGCTTTCGGCAATAATAATGTTTCTTATTACATGCACTACATTAACAATGGAAACGCCGAAAACAGATAAAGCCAGTGGGGACAGTGTGGTGGCTGTTTTATTGTGCACCCAGATTAATTACTGTCCCCTTGGCTTAGCCCTTAAAATAAAAGAAATGGAGTGTGAGAAAAAATGAATTTATCAAAAATACATCATATTGCAATAATCGTATCCAACTACGAAGCCGCAAAGGATTTCTATGTGAACAAGCTGGGATTCTCTGTCATCAGAGAAAACTACCGCCCAGAGCGTAAAGACTGGAAGCTAGATCTTCGTGTCAATGAGCTTACGGAATTGGAGATTTTCGCAGAGGAAAATCCTCCGAAGCGTGTGAATCGCCCGGAGGCATGTGGTTTGCGTCACCTTGCGTTTTGCGTTGATAACGTGGAGCAGACGGTGAAAGAGCTGACAGAGGTAGGAATCGAATGTGAGCCGATTAGGGTTGACGATTATACTGGAAAGAAGATGACTTTCTTCCATGACCCGGACGGACTACCGCTGGAATTGCATGAGTAAAGCTTTAACCATATACTTTTCCTACGATTTTTTCTCGGACTGCAGCTGGGAGGATCTTGCACAAAAGACTTAAGAATTTATATTGTGCGCTGGCAACATAAACAATTGTTGGTCTCTTTTTCTTCACAATATTTGCAATGTAATTTGAATTAACTAAAGTATACCCTACCGTAAGTCAAATGTCCATCCCCCCCTTGATACCCCGATATTCCCTACCTCGTATCCATATTCTGTAGGAGTCTGAGTATTTGCAAATAGTATTGTGCGGTTAAGGGTGGTATCACTGCATTTTAAATAAAGCGTATAAGTATTATTTTCCCTATTATTCAGACTGCGCACATCAATTGGAACTGTAAATGAGGAAGACTCCCCACTGTTCCATAGGCGTGGATCAGTATCAATAGGTACCTTAGCGACACAATCCCCAGTTAGATCTGAAACTACATATACGCTTGCTTCAAGAGGACGGTAACAATTCGAGAAGCCTACATTTCGAATTGTTACTGTCAGCATTCCGGTATCATCAAACAACGGATGAAATTTTAACGATGAACTGTCAAGGACATATCGGTAGCCTAGATGACGTTCAATATAGTCATATCCACTCATTCCATTCCAAACATCGTCAGTTCCATTTACTATAGTTTCTTTCCATTTATTTAATACAGTACTATCATAGTCACTGTTTAGATAAGACACATGCATTTGCGAAAGATCTTTTACGGCATTATCAAAGTCATTATATACGTTATCAATAATCACCTCGCCGCCATTTGGTACATAACGGCAGAGGTCATTCTGAAAGGCAAGCTCATCTTCGCGTGTCCACGCATCGCTATAATTTGTATCCAAATCTGCAGCTGCCTTATCCCCGTAAGTGCCTGTATCATTTGCAGAGCCAAGCATTCCATCGTTATACAAACCTAGACGTGAAGCCAAGGAAGACAAAAGATTTGGCTGTGGACAATGCGGTAATTTGGTGTCATGATACTCGCCTACAATGGTTCTCCACTGTGCAGGAGTGCGAACTGAAAGAAAAATAGAAGGATCAATAACATCGTCCAACTTTTGAATTAGCGTTTCCATCTCACCATTTCCCATATGTGTTGTATTATTCATCTCGCCCCAGTTTCCGACGAAAATTCCCTGCAAAATGTAGACAGATGAGGCATATTTATTTACGATTGGTCCAACCTGTTCCATATGTATTAAAATCTGTGACAACTCATTTGGTTCACTTTCTAAATTTTGACCATCCCAATCATATAAGAAGCGCAAAATTAGCTGACTGCCTGTCTTAGTCCATGCAGACAAAATAGAATCAATTTGGCTAAGTGCATTATCAGAAAGATCACAATTTCCATAATTTTTCAGATTAATTTCAATCAGTGATAGTTCAAAAGAAGAGCTGTTTGAATCAATTGCAGCATTTGCCTCAGGCAGTGAAAAAGTGGCATCCTCTGCCAACATATAGCCGCGAATCGAGTACAAGCCAACATATGGATTTTTGATTGTATCACCAGATTCAGAATAGCTATATGGTGTGTAATCGACAAAACATAGACGGCTATTCACCCAAAATAACGAAACAGCAATCAGTACAATAAGAACAACTATGATACTAACAATAACAGAACAAAGACGATGAGAATGTTTTTGCTTCAAGATGAGACTCCTTTTTAATAAACCCAATAAAGTTAGGTATATATCAGCTATATTAGCATCAATTTTATTAATTTGCAAATATGTTTTCCTTTGAAGAAGGATTAGCTTGCATGTCTTGAATTTGTTTTGTATACTGTCAGTATTAGAAAATGAAGTTAAAGAAAAATAGGCGGAGTAGAAATTTTATGCAGGAATTATTTTTAAATAGTGAAGCATCGGTTCAGTCTGACCGTATTTTATATACCCCATCTTTATTTGCGCGCAGTGCACTTCTTAATTTGCAGGAAGTAGGGTCGCTGAAGGCACGCAGTCCACATACATCTACCAGATCGGGGCTGACATCATATTTATATTTCCTTGTTTTGGATGGAGAAGGAAGTTTAACGTATGAAGGACGTCAATATAAGCTAAAACAGGGAGACTGTGTCTTTATTGATTGTCAAAAACCATACAGCCACAGTACATCAGAAAATTTATGGTCACTTGCATGGTGCCATTTTTATGGAACAAGTATGACGGCAATTTATGAAAAATATAAAGAACGAGGTGGATTGCCAATATTTCACCCGGAGAATAGTAAAGTATTTGAAGAACTTTTGAAGCAGTTGTATAAGCTTGCAGGATCATCTGATTATATACGTGATATGCGAATTAATGAAAGCTTGAGTACACTTTTAACGCTTCTTATGCAGGAATCTTGGAATCCTGATAATTCAGCAATTTCAAAGAAGCGTATGGAGCTAGTTTCCGTAAAAAATTATATGGACGAGCATTATGTTGAGAAAATTACATTAGATGATTTAGAGGCGCAATTTTTTATTAATAAGTATTATCTTTTGAAAATTTTTAAGGAAACGTATGGAGTGACGATCAGCAGCTATCTGATTTCAAGGCGTATTACAAGGGCAAAACAGCTGCTTCGTTTTACACAAATGACGATAGATGAGGTTGGATGTGCTGTTGGAATGGATGGAGCGGGCTATTTTAGCAGAATGTTTAAAAAGTCAGAGGGGATCAGTCCCAAAAAATACCGCAAGCAGTGGCAGTAATGGTAAAAACCAATATAGTGCAAAAATAATGCAAGATAAGCTCTGTTTTTTTCTTTTAAAAAGAATAAAATAAAGAGGAAACTGAAAACAAGAATAATCAAAAGAGGAGTTATATCTATGGCTAAGGTTGCATTGATTACAGGAATTACAGGACAGGACGGTTCTTATCTGGCAGAGTTTTTGTTGGAGAAGGGATATGAGGTTCATGGAATTACACGCCGTGCGTCTATTTCAAATACAGCACGTATTGATCATTTGATGGGAAAAATCACACTTCATGACGGAGATCTGTCAGACTCCTCATCATTAATTCGTATTATAAGTCTGGTTAATCCGGATGAGATTTACAATTTGGCAGCACAGTCACATGTGCAGGTATCTTTTGATGTACCAGAGTATTCTGGCGATGTAGATGCACTTGGCGTTCTGCGTATTTTAGAGGCATGCCGTATACTTGGACTGACAAAGAAGACAAAGGTATATCAGGCATCCACATCTGAGCTTTATGGAAAGGTTGAGGAAGTTCCGCAGAAGGAGACAACACCATTTCATCCATATTCTCCATATGCAGTTGCAAAGCAGTATGGCTTTTGGATTGTAAAGGAATACCGTGAAGCATATGGCATGTTTGCTGTAAATGGTATATTGTTTAATCATGAGTCTGAGAGACGTGGTGAAAACTTTGTTACAAGAAAGATTACGTTGGCAGCAGGCCGTATTGCAGAGGGACTGCAGGATCATTTGGAGCTTGGAAATATGGATTCTTTACGTGACTGGGGTTATGCAAAGGATTATGTAGAGTGCATGTGGATGATTATGCAGCATGAGACACCAGAAGATTTTGTCATTGCAACAGGTGAGCAGCATACAGTACGTGATTTTACAGAAAAGGCATTTGCAGCAAATGGCATCACGATCCGTTGGGAGGGAACTGGTCTTGATGAAAAGGGCTATGATGCACAGACTGGAAAGATGCTTGTATGTGTAAACCCGGCATGGTTCCGTCCGACTGATGTTGATAATCTGTGGGGTGATCCGACAAAGGCAAAGACTGTTCTTGGCTGGAATCCGCAGAAGACAACATATGCACAGTTAGTTGAGATCATGGCAAAGCATGACAGACAACTTGCAAAGCAGGAGAAAGCAATGAAGGAGGCTGCTCTGTAATTTAGAAAGAGCGAGAAATAGGTGACGATTATGATGGACAAGAATGCAAAAATATATGTAGCAGGTCATCGCGGAATGGTAGGTTCTGCGATTGTTAGAGAATTACAGCGCCAGGGATATACGAATATTGTGACTCGTACACATGCTGAGCTGGATTTATGTCGTCAGGATGCGGTTGAGGCATTTTTTGCAGAGGAAAAGCCAGAATACGTATTTTTAGCAGCAGCAAAGGTTGGCGGTATCGTGGCGAATCAGAATGCATTGGCTGATTTTATGTATGATAACATGACTCTTGAGATGAATGTGATTCACTCTGCATGGAAGAATGGCTGCAAGAAGCTTGAATTTTTAGGTTCTTCTTGTATTTATCCGCGTATGGCACCACAGCCTATGAAGGAAAGCTGTCTGCTGACATCTGAACTTGAAAAGACAAATGAGGCATATGCGCTTGCTAAGATTTCTGGATTAAAGTATTGCGAATTTTTAAATCGCCAGTATCACACTGATTACATCAGTGTTATGCCTACAAATCTTTATGGCCCTAATGATAATTATCATCCTACTCACAGTCATGTGCTTCCAGCACTTATTCGCCGTTTCCATGAGGCAAAGGTAAATGGCCTTGAGGAAGTTACATGTTGGGGAGATGGTTCACCGCTTCGTGAATTTTTGTATGTAGATGATCTTGCAAACTTATGTGTATTCTTAATGAATAACTATAGCGGAGATGAGACTGTCAATGCCGGAACAGGAAAAGAGCTGACAATTAAAGAGCTGACAGAGTTGGTGGCAAAAGTAATCGGCTATACTGGAAAGATCAATTGGGATACAACAAAGCCAAATGGCACTCCTAGAAAGCTGCTTGATGTATCGAAGGCTAAGGATCTTGGCTGGACATACAAGACTGAGCTTGAGGAGGGAATCCGTCTGTCCTATGAAGACTTTTTAAATAACCCGATGAGGGCTGAACGATAACGATTAAATGAAATGCGGCCGTTACCCAATTTGGGCAGCGGCCTTTCGCATATAAGAAAGGGTAGAAAAATGAATATTGTATTGTTATCTGGTGGTTCTGGACAGCGCTTATGGCCGCTTTCAAATGATATTAGATCAAAACAGTTTATTAAGATTTTTCATAAAGAGGATGGAACACTTGAATCGATGGTGCAAAGAGTGTACCGTCAGATTAGAAGTATTGATCCTGATGCTAATGTGACAATTGCAACATCAAAGTCTCAGGTTTCAGCAATTCATAATCAGCTTGGAGAAAATGTTGGAATTAGTGTTGAGCCTTGCAGAAGAGATACGTTTCCAGCTATTGCACTGGCGGCAGCTTATTTGAAGGATAAAAAGCATCTGCCGTTAGATGAAGCTATTGTAATTTGTCCTGTTGATCCGTATGTCGATAGTGATTATTTTGAAGCTCTTGATGCGCTTGAAAAGCGTGCGGCAGAAAGTTCGGCTAATCTTGTTTTAATGGGAATTGAGCCTACATATCCAAGTGCAAAGTATGGTTATATTATTCCAAAGTCGCTGGAAAATATCAGCTCAGTTTCTATGTTCAAGGAGAAACCAACAGAAGAAGTTGCTCAAACTTATATTACACAGGGAGCTCTTTGGAATGGCGGTGTGTTTGCACTTCGACTTGGCTATGTATTGGAAAGAGCACATCAGCTGATTGATTTTACTGATTATCAGGATTTGTTTGATAAATATGAGACATTAGAGAAAATCAGCTTTGACTATGCAGTTGTTGAGCATGAGGAAAAAATCGAAGTAATGCGTTTTTCTGGAATGTGGAAGGATTTGGGAACATGGAATACTCTTACAGAGGCAATGGACAGCCGTAATGTTGGACAGGCGCTTTTTAGTGAGACATGCCAGAATGTTCATGTCGTAAATGAACTTAATCTTCCAGTGCTTTGTATGGGATTAAAGGATGTTGTTGTATCAGCCAGTCCGGATGGCATTCTTGTATCAGATAAAAAGCAGTCGAGCTATATTAAGCCATTCGTCAATACGCTGGATCATAGAGTTATGTTTGCCGAGAAGTCATGGGGAAGTTTTCGTGTTTTGGACGTTGAGAAAGAGAGCCTTACGATTAAGGTGACTTTAAATTCAGGTCATAAAATGAATTATCACAGCCATGAGTTTCGCGATGAAGTATGGACCATTATTTCTGGAACAGGCCGTGTAATTTTAAATGAAAAAGAACGGTCTGTAAAGCCAGGTGATGTTATTGAAATGAAGGCAGGCTGTCGTCATACTATTATTGCAGAGACAGAGCTAAAAGTAATTGAGGTCCAGATGGGAAAAGATGTTAATGTTCATGATAAGATTAAGTATGAAATCTAGTGGACGTTAAAAGAGAAGTACGATATAATAGGGAATATATAAGGTGAAAGGAAAAGATAACATGTCACACAAAACATTATTTCTTCAGCAGTCTTATGAGGATTGTACTAGGCAATATATGGAATTGCTTGAAAAACAAAAAATGCCGCTTTGGGATTACGTGATTTTGACTGCGTCAAATGAATCACAGGCGCAGTCGTATCGTATGCAGATTCAGTACCGTCTTGATCATGGAATGCTGCCAAAGTCTATTCATTATGCAGTTCTTCCAGATCCAGATGGGAAAAGAGTGGGAAGCGGCGGCGCTACATTAAATGTGCTGCGTTACATACATCAGGATGCAGGAAGTTTTGATGATAAGCGTATTCTCGTAATTCATTCTGGCGGAGACAGTAAGCGTGTGCCACAGTATTCGGCATGTGGCAAGCTGTTCTCGCCTGTTCCGCGTCTGCTTCCAAATGGCAGAAGATCTACACTTTTTGATGAGTTTATGATTTCCATGTGCGGAGTTGCAGCGCGTATTCGTGCTGGTATGCTTGTATGTTCAGGTGATGTTCTTTTGTTGTTTAATCCACTTCAGATTGATTTTTACGGAAGCGGAGCAGCGGCATTGTCAATTAAGGAACCTGCTGAGATTGGAAAAAATCATGGTGTATACCGTGTTGATGAGCAGGGAAATGTAGGTGGATTTTTACATAAGAAAACAGTAGATCAGCTTCATGAGCTGCAGGCTGCCGATGAAAACGGAAATGTTGATATTGATACAGGTGCTGTTATCATGGATACAGATCTGTTAAAGGCATTATATAAATTGGTAGATACGCCAGAGCAGTTTGATGCTTATGTAAATGAAAATACAAGACTGTCTTTTTATGCAGACTTTTTATATCCACTGGCATCCCAGTCCTCGCTGGAGCAGTATTATAAGGAAACACCGGAAGGTGATTTTACGCCAGAACTCCATGAGTGCCGCACGAAACTTTGGGAGGTGCTTCATACATTTCATATGAAGCTGATTCGCATGTCACCGGCTGCATTTATCCATTTTGGAACGACAAAAGAGCTGCGCCATTTGATGACAGAGGGAATGGAACAGTTTGTATATCTTGGATGGAATAGTTTTGTAAATACTAATAGTACAAGCATCCGCAGTGGCTATGCATCTGGAAACAGCTATATCAGCAAGCGTGCAAAGATTGGAAAGGGCACTTATGTAGAGGACAGCTATGTTCACCATGGAACAGTGATTGGAACGAATTGTGTGGTGTCAGGTGTTACGCTTGATGGACAGAATATTCCAGACGGTGCCGTGATTCATGGTTTAAAGCTTGGTGAGGAGCAGTTTGTTGCTCGTATGTATGGGGTAAATGATAATCCAAAGGAATGCAGCCTGTTTGGAAGGAAGCTTTCAGAGCCGCTTTGGACAGCAAAAATTTATCCTATTTGTCGCACCATGCGTGAAGCAGTAGATGCTGCGCTGCAGGCATATGAGCAGGGTTTTCCTATTAAAGACTCTTTTGTTTCATTAAAGGATAGTTTTAATATGGCTGATGTGACAGCAATTCTTCCATGGCAGGATAAATTAGATGATAAGGTCCGTGTGGAATCACTTTTAGAAGCTATTGACAATAAAGTTGATTTAAAGCAGGCATTTATATCTTGCGGAGGAAATGTTTCACCACGCGTTGAACGTTTGCTTTTGAGAGAAGCAGAACGTTTGGATAGTCGTAACCTTGAACAGTTTAGCCGTAAGATTCGTATTTATTACATGCTGTCACTTGTAAAAGAAACATATATGGACAATTGTTTTGATACTATTGGAAAAGCAGTTTTGGATACAGCTGTCGCAGGACTTGAGTGCAGCAGGGAAACGAAGCTTTCTAAGGAAGAGTCAATTGTTCGTCTGCCAGTTCGTGTAAACTGGGGAGGTGGTTGGAGTGATACTCCGCCATACTGCATGGAGCATGGCGGAACTGTTCTGAATGCAGCAGTATTATTAGATGGAAATTACCCAATTGAGGCAATTGCACGTCGCATTGAAGGAAACAAGATAGTTTTGGCTAGTGCAGACAGTGGAGCAGAGCAGGAATTTACTGATATTAAGCAGCTGCAGGATTCAAGTAATCCATATGATCCATTTGCACTTCATAAGGCAGCATTAATTGCATGTGGTCTGATTCCGTATAGTGAGAATCGTTCAATTGAGGAGATTACAAATCAGTTGGGTAGTGGATTATATTTATCTACACGTGTAATCAATATTCCTCGTGGCTCTGGTCTTGGAACATCTTCTATCCTTGCCGGTGCATGTGTGAAAGCATTATATGAAATTACAGGACGCAGACTGGAAGAGGATGAACTATATAACCGTGTGCTTTGTATGGAACAGATTATGTCGACAGGAGGAGGCTGGCAGGATCAGGTGGGCGGTCTTGCACCTGGAATTAAGATGGTGACATCTCATGCAGAAGTTAGACAGCAAATTAGCTGTATGCCATGTGTTGTGAGTGAACAGACAATGAAAGAACTTGATGAGCGTTTCTGTCTGATTTATTCTGGACAGCGTCGTCTTGCCAGAAATTTGCTGCGCGATGTAGTAGGACGATATGTGGGCGGCAATCCAGATGCAGTCGAGGTTCTGTATGAGATCCAGCGAAGTGCAGTTTTGATGCGTTTTGAGCTGGAGAAAGGTGATGTCGATGCATTTGCAAGACTTTTAAATGAACATTGGGAATTAAGCAAGCGCCTTGACAGCGGATGTACAAATGTTTGTATTGATATGATTTTTAAGGCAGTAGAAGATCTTATTGATGCAAAGATGATCTGTGGCGCAGGAGGCGGTGGTTTCCTTCAGGTTGTATTGAAAAAGGGTATTACGGCCAAACAGCTGCAGGAGCGTTTACATGATGTGTTCCAGGATAGTGGTGTATCTGTATGGCAGTGTCAGTTTGTATAAATATTTAGTAAATGAAAGGTCTGCATGCATTATGCATGCAGACTGTTTTGCAGGAGGAGAAAAATATGTTAAAAGGAATTTCACCGTTAATTAGCCCGGAGCTGTTAAAGGTTTTATGTGAGATGGGACATGGAGATGAGATTGTTCTTGCAGATGCAAATTTTCCGTCTGAGACAACAGGAAAACGTGTTATTCGTGCAGACGGAATAGGAGCAGCAGATTTACTTAAGGCAATTTTGCCGCTTTTCCCACTTGATACGTATGAAAAAGATCGTTTTATTTTGATGGAGGTGGTTCCAGGAGATCCAGTAGTTCCGGTGATTTGGGATGAATATAAAGAAATTTTAAATGAGCAGGAACCAGGCACGCCAGTTGAATTTATGGAACGCTTTTCGTACTACGAGAGAGCGAAAAATGCATACTGTGTTGTTGCAACAGGTGAAACAGCTCAATATGCTAATATTATCCTGAAAAAAGGGGTTGTATATAAATGAGCCAGTGGAGACAGGGTGCGTCCAGCAAAGGGGATGCAATCTGATAGGTGGAAATCTTATCAAATAAGCTGCTAAACACAGCATTTGAAGCGAGTCTTGAGTGTATTACAGATGCAGAATATTCTATGAGATGTGTGGAGCAAACGATGAATTTCAAAGAAGCAAAATAAGCATATGTCGGAAGAACCAGTCAAATTGTTACAGTTTACGTGAGTTGCAAAGTGTAATTTCAAATTGATGGGTTCTTCTTTTTTATGAAAAATTTGGAGGGAAAGATGCAAATTCGAGAAGTTACAGTGGGATGTTTTCTATCAGCAACAATAGTGCTTGTAGGAGTGTTATGGACGTTGGTTGTTAAGAATATTGAGTTACAGAAAAATAGTCTTTTAGATAATGAAGAAATCCAAACAATAGAAAATGAGACGGGGTGGCAGCAGCAGGGTTCTGACTGGTATTATTATGATGAAAGTAGGAATTCAGTTCAAAACGAATGGGTCGAGCAGTATTATTATATTGGCGAAGATGGGAAAATGGTTCGAAATCAATATGTGGATCGTTTTTTTGTGTCACAATATGGAAACTGGAATCCAAGATTTGAAGTACCATATTGGTTAATGCATGGAGAATGGAAAAAGAATGGCAATGTTTGGATCTATCAGTATAATGGTATTGTTCAAACTATGGATTTTTCACAAATCAGGAGTATTTGTAGACTTGGGTATGATACGAGCAATGAAAAGACACCACCAGAGCAAAGTAAAGAAGCATATCGCTTGGCAGTTGAAAAAGGTTTTACAATCGTGTTGTGTGATTTATGTTTTACGAAGGATCATGTTCCCGTATGTTTTCATGATGAGTATATCAATCGAATTGCCAGAGATCAGAGTGGACAGGAATTAGAAGAGGAGATCAGAATAAGTAATCTGACATATGAGGACACAATTCAATATGATTTTGGTATCTATAAGGGAAAATCATACGAAGGAACACATCTTTTAAAATTAGAAGAAATGTTGGAACTTGCTCAGCAATTGAATCTGGAATTGTATATTGAAATTAAAGCGGGGAGCAAAGAAGAAATTAAACAGGCTGTAGAATTGACGAAACAATATGATTTGAAACTATCGTGGGCGGGTACTAAGTATGATGAATGTTCAGCTGTGGTAGAAGCAGATGATACAGCCAGAGTTTCAACAATGCCTCGAATGATAAGAGATTCAGAGATAGAAGAACTTTTAAGTTTAAAGAGGGAAAATAATAAGGTCTTTTTCTTCACATACGATACGGCAATGCTGACAGACGAGGTGTTAAGTAAATTAAAGAAAGAAGGGATTCCGTTTGAAATGGGAACAATTGACTCTGAGATAGAGATTGTAAACTATTTAACGGAAAATTATCAGTATTGCACAGGTATCGAAAGTAACAAAATTGTCGCAGCGAACATTGATCTTGATCAGGTTTTGCAAGATTGAAAAAGAAAATATTGTTATGGTAAATATTGATGAGTTGTAGTACAATTATTTAAAGTGAATTTGTCAACAAACACTGCGCAGACATTTCACAATACGTTTGTTCTTGTTAACGGAATCGCTCTATTTGTTACATTGCAGTACATAAATAGTCATACAAATCTTTTCTTAAAAATGGAAAAAGTGATTTGTTCACTAGGACAATGTACATTTGGCATTTATTTGCTTCACATATTTATAAAGGATGAATTAGGATTAACAAAGTGGATGGAAGATATGCTTCAAGGAAAAATATCAAATATGCTATATGCGTTTTTGCATTGTGGAGCAATTTTTATTTGCGGCTATGCAATTACGTTTATAATCAAAAAAATTCCATTTTTGAGGCGGCTTGTATAGTGAAAACAAAGAAAAGCAAATAAACAAGAACAAGTGGATTGTGTATAAAAAATAAAATTCAATGACAGGAAACTCAAAGTATGATATGATAACCTTGTCAAAAATAGGACTTAAAAATTGAAAAGGGAGGAAAGAAAATGCAAAAGAAAAAAGGAAGGCAAATTCTGGCAGTAATAATGGCGACAATGATGGCTGCGCAGTCAGCAAATGCCGCTAGCTGGGTACAGGATTATGTTGGCTGGTGGTGGCAGGATAATGATAATTCGTATCCAGTCAACCAATGGAGGGAAGTGAATGGAGCCTGGTATTGGTTTGATGACAATGGTTACATGGCAACAGGCTGGAAGGAAATCCGTGGAGCTTGGTACTGGCTTGATGAAAACGGTGCGATGGCAACAGGCTGGAAGGAAATTGGTGGAGCCTGGTACTGGCTTGATGAAAACGGTGCGATGGCAACAGGTTGGAAGGAGATTGGTGGAGCCTGGTACTGGCTTGATGAAAATGGTGCGATGGCAACAGGTTGGAAGGAGATTGGTGGAGCTTGGTATTATTTAGAAGATTCCGGTGCGATGGCAACAGGCTGGAAGGAGATTAGTGGAGCTTGGTATTATTTAGAAGATTCCGGTGTGATGGCAACCACTAAATGGATTGGCAGTTATTATGTACAGGTGGATGGAACAATGGCAACTGATAAGTGGATTGGCAGTTACTATGTAGATGCTTCTGGTCTTTGGATCAAGACGGAAACAGAACATGATTGGCAAAATTATACACTAAGCCAAACGAAGTATGGGTATGCATGTAACTGGTGTTATAAGGACATTACTGATTATGATGATTACTATGACTGTCATATGTCGTTCCATACACATATATTTTATCTGTTTCCATCCTATTATGTTTGCGCAAACTGTGGAAAGCTGCATCATCGTCACAACTGGACTTATAAAAGACCTACTTTTTGGGCAAATTCAGATGAAATTGCCTATAAAGGTTACTGGAAGTGCTGGGGTTGTGGCCATCAAAGCGCGGATGGCGTAAATGTTGAACCAATCCTTGTCTCAGATGAAGGATATGAATATGGCGCGATTGGTCATTGGACAACACCATTTAATTTTGAGAAGGACTCAAATGAATGGATTATTGAGGATGAGTATTGGCAGCCAGCAGATGACAGACCTCATATAGATATTATCTCTATAAAAGGAAGATTGTCGATGGCTCCTGGTGATACGTATCAATATAATGTTAGCTTTACACCAGCAAATCCAGTAGAGGGAAAAGAGGTTACTTGGGAGAGCAGTGATCCAGATGTTGTGTCAATTGATGAAAATGGCTATGCGACAGCCTTGAAAATTGGAACTGCTACTATTACAGCAACATCTTCAAGACGCACTGCAACTTGTTTTATCCGGGTTACAGAAGTCGCTGTTGGACATGTAAAGTCCGCAACACTATTGATTGGCGGTCAGAGTGAGGCAGATGGCTCATTGAAAATTAAAAAAGGAAGATATATGGCATCAATTCAGACCGATCCAGAACAAGCTACTTATGACGTATCATATCAAATTGAGCAGAATGACCCTAAGGGTTATATTGCTAGAATTGTTGGAAGTAGTTATATGTTACCCAAAATATATTGGGAGGATGGCATATCATATACAGATTCTGAGACAGAAATGAGCTTTTGGGATGTAGGAACAGTAGTTGTGACAGCGACCGTTACTGATATCAATGGAAATAGGTTTCAGTTGTCGCAGGAGGTCATCATTGAGTAATGGGGGAAGTTCTGATGGGGCAAAGAAAAATAAAAATCAGGAGGTTTACATGCAGAAGGAAAGATATGAAGGAATTGATGGATTGAAGGCATATGCTATTATTGGAATTGCAATTATGCATGTTCTTGCAAATGGCGAATATGGATTGCAAGGCTTTGTGTTTGAACAGCTGATACCATCGTTTCCAGATCTTGTTCTCCTTTTCTTAGTGATTAGTGGTTTTGGTATGTGCTGTGGCTATTATCAGAAAATCATTGATCAAAAAATTAGTATAGAGGATTTTTATAAAAAGAGATATAGCAAAATTTGGCCATACTTTGCGTTGCTTTGTCTATTGGATTTTGCAGTTTCCCCAAGCAAAGAGTCACTGATTGAGGTATTTGCCAATTTGACGTTGTGTCAGGGGCTTTTGCCAAATGCAGATATTTCGGTGATTGGTGTGAGTTGGACGTTGGCAGTGATTTTTGTATTCTATATGCTGTTTCCGTTTTTCTGCTTTTTACTTGGAAATAAGAAAAGGGCATGGGGTGTAGCGATCATAGCACTTGTGTTTAATTATGTGAGTGGTGCTTACTTTGATGCTGGAAGAAGAAATATTGTCTATGACGCGATTTACTTTATTGCTGGTGGCCTGATTTTCCTTTATCGACAAGAGATTGCTGCGTTTACTGCAAAATATAAAATTGTGGTTGGTCTGGTCTTGTTGGGAGGCTGCATTGTTTATTGTATTGTGGGAAACGGTACAATTATGGTCTTAAGTCTTTGTGTAGTGGCGCTGTCCTATACGATTGGATGTAAAAAGAAGGGAATCCTGATTAATCCGGTCGCAAAGTTTCTGGGAGGAATCAGCTTCGAGATTTACCTGTGCCATATGGTAATTTATCGTGTACTAGAAAAATTGCATTTGATTCATGTATTTGAGAATGAACTGTTATCATACATTTTCACATCTGTCGCAGTGGTATGTGGTTCAGTTGTATTCTCAGTATGTGTGAAGTGGTTTTTAAATAAATTTGAGTCGATTTTGAAAGAAAAGTATTGCAAAAAGTTAGTTAGTTGAGCATTTCAGAACTATACAATCGCACTCTTTTATGATAGTATAGGAAGGCAATTATTTAAGGAGGTAAGAAAGCTAGAAAAAGGAGAAAATATGTTTCAAAAAGTAACAAAAGAATTAAAAAAGAATAAGGTGCTGAAAGCAGGAATTGGCTATACAATAGGCAATTATTTCCTGAAGGGCCTCGGATTTATTACCGTTCCCATTTTTTCCAGACTGATGGCGGTGTCTGACTATGGTATTTATAATACATTTTTGTCTTATGAGGGAATGTTATATCTTTTTATTGGACTAGCGCTGCACAGCAGTATTAAAAATGCAAAGTATAAGTATGGTGATGAAAGGCTTGATAGCTTTACCTCATCAATCACGATATTCCCGCTTATAATTTCCTGTATCGCATTGATCATGGGAAATCTGTTTCTTCCAGTGATTAACAAATTTCTTTCAATTGGAAGAGTGGAGTATAACTTACTGATTATATTGTGTTTGTGTTCAAGTTTGCTGTACGTTTACCAGTCGAGATTAGTTCTTGAATATAACTCAAAAAGTTATATGAAGATGTCCTATTTTAATGCATTAAGCAGTGTTGCAATGTCAATAATATTAATGCTGACATTGTTTAAGGATCAGAAATATCTTGGAAGAATTTGTGGATCTGTTATTCCGATGTCTATTTTGGCTGTTTGGATTCTTTACAGTCTGTATTCAAAGGCAAGACCAAAAAGAAACAAAGAATATTGGAAGTTTGCATTAAAAATTAGTCTTCCGATTATTCCTCATGGCGTTGGTCAGATTATATTGTCATCCTTTGACCGAGTAATGATTACAAACTACATTGGCAGTACGGCGGCAGGTTTGTATAGCTTTGCGTATACGATCTATTCCATTATTTTAGTAGCAGGAGACTCTATTAGTACCGTATATGAGCCATGGGCATACGAGCAATTTGCAGAGAAGAGATATGACATTGTAAGAAAACGAAGCACGATATATATTGTGTTGCTAGCAGTTGTATGTTCTGGAACAATGTTGATTGCACCAGAGTTGGTAAGGATCCTGGGTTCTCAGAAATATGTAGATGCGATTCCGGCAGTTACGCCGATTCTTGGTGCTGGATTTTTTGCGATGGCTTATAATATTCCTTCAACCGTTGAGTATTATTATGGAAAGACTTCCTTTATTGCAGTTGGAACCGTTCTTGCAGCTGTACTTAATGTTACTACAAACGCAATATTTATTCCTCAATACGGATATTTAGCAGCAGCATATACAACACTGGGCAGCTATATGGTATATTTCATTTTTCATTGTATTATTGCTCATCGAATTATTGGACAAAATATATTTTCAATAAAGGTATTACTGACAACAGTTGCAGGTGTCTCTGTGATTGGTGTTATTTCACTATATTATCAAAATAATTATGTTGTGAGATATTCCTTTGCAGCAGCTGTTGTAGTGGTTGTGTTAGTCTGGCTGAAAAAGGGCGCTTTGGCTGATTTCGGGTTTAATGTTGGTATAGGAAAAAGGTCTTGACATTGGATTGTTAATGTAAGATAATAAAATAGAATATTGCTAGATAAAAATTTTGTTTAGGTAGGCTAGTTAAGCGTTGAGAAAAAGATAGAAAAATTTGAGGATGGATAGAAAAATGCAACCAAAAAAAGAAGTACAGCATGTGTACCTAGTAGGCGCAAAGTCTCTAGGAGCATATGGTGGGTATGAAACGTTTGTGTACAAACTTACAGAGCATCATCGAGATAATCAGAATATTAAGTATCATGTTGCTTGTAAGGCAAATGGTGATGGTGCTATGGACGAAACGAAGTTTGAGGGCGTGACCGAGATTAATGATCATGAATTCGAACTTCATAATGCCCATTGCTTTAAAATTAATGTTCCACAGATCGGAGCAGCGCAGGCAATTTATTACGATGTAGCTGCATTAAAGGCGTGCTGTGAGCATATTCAGAAAAACAATATTCCACATCCGATTGTTTATATAATGGCATGTCGGATTGGACCATTTGCAGGTCATTATTATAGGAAGATACACAAATTGGGTGGTACAGTGTATCTGAATCCAGATGGACATGAATGGATGCGAGCAAAATGGTCGGCACCAGTTCGGAAATATTGGAAAATTTCGGAACAGATGATGGTGAAGTATTGTGATTTGGCCATTTGCGATTCTGTGAATATTGAAAAATATATTCATAAGTGTTATGATGGCAAGGGAATCAGGGGTAAGAATCCAAAGACTACATTTATAGCTTATGGAGCAGACTTAACGCTCAGCAAGTTAGCGAATGATGATAAAAAGCTGGTAAATTGGTACAAGGAAAAGGATTTGACTCCGAAGAACTACTATCTTGTGGTTGGTCGTTTTGTACCAGAGAATTCCTTTGAAGTGATGATTCGAGAGTTCATGAAGAGTCATAGTCGCAAAGATTTTGCAATTATAACAAATGTCAATGATAAATTTTTGAATCAATTAGAGGAAAAACTACACTTTAAAAGCGATAAGCGAATCAAGTTTGTAGGAACGGTGTATGATCAGGAATTGCTGAAGAAAATTCGAGAGAATGCGTATGCATATTTCCATGGACATACAGTAGGTGGTACGAATCCCTCATTGATTGAGGCACTAGGCAGTACTGATTTAAACTTACTTGTAGATGTTGTTTTTAATAGGGAAGTGGCTGAAGACTGTGCATTGTATTGGAGTCGCGATGATGGGGATTTGGCAAAACTGATTGATCAGGCTGATGAGTTGAACGCAGATGAAATCACAAAGTTAGGGCAGAAGGCTAAGAAGCGAGTTGCACAGGAATATACATGGGATAAAATCTGTGGGCAGTATGAAAAAGTATTTATGGAAGCAGATAAGAAGAGATAAAACAATGCGAATATTACATTATGCACTAGGATTTCCACCATATCGTAGTGGTGGATTGACAAAATGGTGTGTTGATTTGATGATACAGCAGGCGAAGGAAGGACATTGTGTTGCGATGCTTTGGCCTGGGCAGATGGGAATGTTAAATAAAAAAATAGCAATAAAAAAACAAGAGGACGTTTGCTTGAAAGAGCAAAGGCTTCAGAGTTTTGAAGTTATTAATCCATTACCAGTTTCCTTTGATGAAGGAATAGCAGATTTCTCTGCATTTACAGCAAATGCAGGGACAGTTGCATATGATAAATTTTTAGATGCTGTTCAGCCTGATGTTATTCATGTGCATACATTGATGGGACTTCATAAAAGCTTTTTACAGGCAGCAAAGAGAAGGAGAATTCGTCTTATATTTACTGCGCATGATTTCTTTCCAGTTTGTCCGAAGGTAACAATGTTCCGTCATGGCGTAATTTGCAGCAATGTAAAAAATTGTGAAGAGTGTGGTGTGTGCAATGCAACGGCACTAAGTTTAAAGAAAATACAGATTTTGCAATCACCGCTGTATCGCAGATTGAAAGATTCATTCATTGTCAAAAAACTAAGAAAAAAGCATAGAGATGGATATTTAAGTGAGGCAACTGCGGATGATTCAGCGGTACCTGTTGGTAGCGCTGAGGATTATAAGAAGTTGCGAAATTACTATTATTCACTCTTAAAACTGATGGATATTATTCACTATAATAGTAGTGTGACAAAAAGTGTTTATGAAGCGGTATTTGATCTTCCAAAGAATTGCATTGTAACGATTACACATGCAGATATTACAGACAACAGGCGGATCAAAAAGTTTTCTGATGATCAGCTTCATATTCGTTATTTAGGACCACAAAGTGGAGCAAAAGGCTACTTTTTATTAAAAGAAGCGTTAGACCAATTGTGGGAGAAAAAACAGAATTTCTGCCTTGATGTACATTTTCAGCCAATTGAAATGGCACCGTATATGGAAGTACATCCGCGATATGCTTATGAAGAATTAACGAAGATATTTGAACAAACAGATGTTTTGGTAACGCCAAGTATCTGGTTTGAAACATTTGGGTTTACTGTATTAGAAGCATTGAGTTATGGTGTTCCCGTTGTAATTAGTGGAACAGTTGGGGCAAAGGATATTCTCGTAGATGGTGCAGGTATAGTAGTTGACAATCTTACACCAGATCGTCTGTGTGACACATTGATAAATCTTACAACGGCTGATTTAAAGAAAATGAATGAAATTATAGTTCAAAAACAGCCAATTATGCAGATTGAAGCAATGTCGAAGCAGATTGAAACTGATTGTTACGGATGGAATTTATAACATCGGTAAATAAAACTAGAAATGGGAAATGTAATATGAATATCACAGTGGTTGTTTTGCATTATGAGAATATAAAGGATACAAGGGAGTGTCTGGATTCTTTGAAGAAATATTTAGATGACACAAAGAACAATATAAATATTGTTGTAGTTGACAATGGATCAATAAAAGAAAAGACTGCAGCAATTGAAAAAGAGTATTTGAATGATAAGATTCATTTTATTGAGTCTGGTGAAAATTTAGGCTTTGCAAAGGGAAATAATATAGGATTTCACTATGCAAAGTATGAACTTCATTCGGATATTATAATTTTAGCAAACAACGATTTGATTTTTCAACAAGTAGATTTTATGGATCAGATTGAAAAGGAAATGACAGAGAATCACATAGATGTTGCTGGTCCGAGAATCATCTCGTTGGTTGATCATAAGAATCAGAATCCAGTTCCATATGTGCATCCGGATCTTGCGTCAGTTAAAAAAAGAATTTTTAAGCTCCAAGTTCTGCGAATGATGTGTTATTTTGGGGTGGATAAGTTTTTTCAAAGTATTTTTTCCAAGAAATATAGCGCTGACGTAAAATCGGATAACTATCAGTTGCATGGTGCCTGCTTAATTATGGCCAATAACTATGTGAAAAATTATGATGGACTGTATCCAAAAACGTTCATGTATATGGAGGAGGATATCCTAAAGTATATTACAAAAAGAGACCACCTTGTTATGAAGTATTTTGATAGTGCAGAAGTCTTTCATAAAGAGGGATCTTCGACAGGAAAAATCTACGGAGCAGGAAGAAAAAAGAGGTCATTTTATTATAAATGGAATATTGATGGATGCAAGAAGCTGAGACAACTGATGGAATCTGGGAGAGATAAATGAAGCTAACAAAAGAAAGAAAAATATTATTAGAAGCATTAATAACACTTCAGTTGATTAACTATATGGTTGGAACAATCATATTGAAAGACTTTTTTTTAGTCAAATATTTACGAGATGCTATTGTAGTTGTGTTATTATTTGAAATTGCACGAGACAGAAGAAAAAAAATGCAGTTTGGAACAATTACGACATGTTTCTTGGTGTTTGTATTCTGTGAACTTTTTGGTATGATACAAGGCGAGTCTTTGCGCATTGTATTATTGGTGACAAGAAGATATGCAATTCCGTTGGCAGTGCTGTTTATTGTTAGCCAAATTGATTTCAATGGTGAAGAGCGAGGATTCCTTGTATATATTTTATATTTGATTGTTGCATTATCAATATTTGGTGTTTTTCAGGCACAGGTATTGGGTGATGGTTTCTTAAGAAAATTGGGCTATCCAGTCGAGTACTCACATGGATATGGACGAGATATGCTGTATAATTCTTTCTATTTTGGTGGATTGGGTATACAGCGAGTGGTTGCTACACTGAGCAGTTCAAATATTTGTGCATTGGCATTGGGAGCATCATTACTTTATTTTTTAGTATGGAACCCGATTTTTAATGTGAAATATGAGGCAATTATGATCATTTGCATCGCAGTTGCATTCCTTCTTACGTTTTCACGTTCAAACATATTGTTTTTTGTTATTGTAGCTATTTTAATTTCGAAGTATATTCCATATAAAAAATATATTCTTGCAGGAATTGGATTTGCTGTGTTGATCGTTTTGATTTTGGGTATTATTCAAGGACAGGATGGAATTATTTATAAACTATGGATGTGGGTCCAGTCTACTTTAAATATGACAGAGGACTCCGCGGCAGGAAGATCTGGAATATGGCAGACTGCATTGGCACAAGTATTGAAAAGCCCATTGGGAATCGGATTTGGCCATGTAGGGGCAATTGGATATGATAGTGAACTCGTTTTCTGGGCAGAAAATTCATATTTTGTACTTGCTTTGGATACTGGATGGATTGGTGTTATAAGTTATGTAACTGCTTTAGTAATGATTGTTGTAAAATTATATAGTAATGCAGTAATGTATGGAAAAGCAGGAAATGAGAAGGGAAAAAGAATCTGTGTGGCTGGCTATGCAGTATTGATTTATCTGATGGGAGTAATGCTGTTCTCCAATCATATTCAGGATATGGAGGTTGTAACACTAGTTTATATGTATGTTGGTATTGGACTTTCATATGTTCGATACAATGGAGGTATAAACGAAAAAATAGATAAATCATTCATAATTCGTAAAATTTGTAAGCGAGGGAATAATTGATGAAAGAATTGTCAATTCAGGAAATTCATGAGGGAACACTTGGCATATTAAAGAAAATAATAGATATTTGCGATAAAGTTGGAGTGAACTATTATCTAGCATACGGATCTTTAATCGGTGCAGTGCGTCATGGGGGCTTTATTCCATGGGATGATGATTTGGATATTGTAATGCTTCGCCCTGACTATGAGGTATTCTGCCAGTATTGTATGAAGCATGAACGAGAACTGTATCCGTTCAAGCTAATTAATAGACAAAGTGAAAAAAAATATCCTTATAATATTGCTCGGTTTAATGATCTGCGATATAAGGCTGTTTACGAGAATGTTCAGGAATATGACTCTGGAATGTTTATTGATGTGTATCCGTTAGACGGGGCAGGTCATATGACAGAATCAGAGGTGAGAAGTCTTGATAAAAAGAGAGACTACTTAATGAAAATGATTCTGTGGAGCATAGATGATCATTATGAACCATCTAAGCATAATAAGTGGTACCGCTCTGCGATTAAATACTTTGTACGAAGTTATGCAAAATTTAAGGGAAGCGATTATTTCCTAAACAAAATGGAAGATCTGAAAAATCAATATGAATTTGACAGCAGTGAGTATGTGGCAGAAATGGTATGGGATATTAAGACGGTTCTGTGCAAAAAAAGTTGGTTTGGAGAAGGTCAGATGATTCAATTTGAAGACATCAAGGTAAAGGCGCCAAAAGATATTGATAGTTTCCTAAAAGTATACTATGGGGATTATATGAAGCTGCCACCAGTTGAACAAAGAGTTCCAAGTCATGGATATGCACTCTATAAAAGAGAATAGTATTGTGCGGTTAAGGGTGGTATCAGTATCATAAGAAGCGCAAAATTAGCTGACTGCCTGTCTTAGTACACGCAGACAAAATAGAATCAATTTAGGTGTATACCGACCAAACAAAAAAGTCTTGCTGAAATCCTAAAAACAATGTATACTGTTTTCGTTGAGGAGGTATGTTTTATGGAGACAATCAAGAATGTATTAGTTGGACAGTCAGGTGGACCGACGGCAGTAATTAATGCAAGCCTTGCAGGTGTTTATGAGACAGCAAGGGCGATGGGCGCAGAGCATGTATATGGTATGCGCTATGGAATACAGGGACTGCTTCAGGAGCAGATCGTTGATTTAAATGAGTGTCTTAGCGATAAGATGGATATTGAGCTGTTAAAGCGTACACCGGCAAGCTATTTGGGCAGCTGTCGTTTTCGTTTGCCAAATCCGGATGTGGATGAGGAACCATATAAACAGCTGTTTCACTTATTTGAAAAATACGAGATTGGCGCTGTATTCTATATCGGCGGCAACGACTCGATGGATACTATTGCGAGATTGGCAGCGTACGGTGCTAAGGTAAAAAGCAGCATTCGCTTTATCGGTGTTCCAAAGACAATCGATAATGATTTAATGTTTACTGATCACACACCGGGCTATGGAAGTGCAGCAAAGTATATTGCGGCAACGATCAAAGGAATTATCTGCGATTCAAGTGTCTATAACCTGAATAGTGTAACAGTAGTTGAGATTATGGGCCGTCATACAGGATGGCTGGCAGGTGCAGCAAGTCTGGCAGCAGGTGCAGACTGCAATGGACCAGATATGATTCTTCTGCCGGAGCGCGCGTTTGATGAGAAAGCATTTCTTGCAAAGGTTTCACAGCTTGAAAAAGAGCGTCATACGCTTGTGATTGCAGTGAGCGAGGGTGTGAAGAACAAGGATGGAGAGTTTTTATGTGATCTTGTATCTGGACCTGGTGCAGTGGATGCATTTGGTCACAAGGCTGCACTTTCCGGTACGGCTCGTTACCTTGCAGATTTGATTAAGGCTCATCTTGGATGTAAGACAAGAGCAGTTGAGCTGTCAGTTTTGCAGCGCTGTGCTTCTCCGCTTGCAAGCCGTACTGATGTGACAGAGGCATATCAGGTAGGCGGTGCTGCTGTGGAAGCTGCTTTTCGCGGTGAAACTGGAAAGATGTGCACGATTTATCGTGTATCAGATATTCCGTACCGTACAGAGACTGGTCTGACTGATGTAAGCCGTGTGGCAAACAAGGAAAAATGTGTGCCGGATGAGTGGATTAGCGAGGATGGCATGCATGTAACACCAGAGTTTGCACGTTATGCAAGACCGTTAATTCAGGCAGAGCTGCATCCATTCTATGTAGATGGTGTGCCGCGTCACCTGCATCTGTAAAAATTTCAGAGTAGTCTGCACGGTTAAGTGATGTAAAGGAGAAAGCGTATGGCAGATACTGTAGTTCGCAAGCATATCATTTTTTACGGCAGAGTGCAGGATGTAGGTTTTCGTTATTTCTCAGTTTATAAGGCAAGGCTTCTTGGCCTTGCCGGCTGGGTAAAAAATTTAGATGATGGAAGCGTAGAGATGGAGGTGCAGGGAAAAGAAGCTGAAATTGATACGCTGATCCAATTTTTAGATGGGCACCGCTGGATTCGGATTGATGCTATGGATGTAGAAAATATTGCGGTGATACCGGATCACGATTTTGTTGAGAGATAAGCGTGCACGCAAGGAACCATTCAGACGTATCTGCTGCCGTTTTAATGGGAGGTTTTATGTGGTATGTCATTCAGACGAGCACTGGAAGGGAAGAAAAGATAAAGCAGGAGTGTGAGCAGCGCATAAGTAAGGATGTGCTTTCACATTGTGTTCTTCCGTTGTATGAGGAGAAGATAAAGTATAAGGGACAGTGGCATATTCAGAAGAAAAAGCTGTTTCCGGGATATCTGTTTCTTATATCAGAAAATTTGGATGAGCTGCATGAGCAGTTAAAAAGAGTAGAAGCTATGACAAAGCTTTTGGGGGCTGGAGATGATATCATTGCGCTGACGCAAAATGAAATTGATTTTCTACTTCGTTTTGCGGGTGATGAGGAGCTTGTAAAGATGTCACAGGGAATGATTATCGGTGATAAGGTTGTCATTTTGTCTGGGCCGCTTAAGGGTATGGAGTCCACTATCCAAAGGATTGATCGCCACAAACGAAAGGCATGGCTGAATCTGGAAATGTTTGGACGACAGCAGTTAGTTGAGGTTGGTGTGGAAATTGTAAAAAAAGTTGCATGTGAAACGTAAGCGTTAGAGGAGAGAGACATCATGTGTGGAATTGTTGGTTATACTGGACATCTTCAGGCTGCTCCTATTCTTTTGGATGGTCTGTCAAAACTGGAGTATCGAGGCTACGATTCAGCAGGACTTGCTGTTCGCAACGGAGAAAAGAAAACAGAGATTGTTAAGGCAAAGGGGCGATTAAAATCTCTGGCAGAAAAAACAGATAACGGTCATGCACTTGTTGGTACATGTGGCATTGGTCATACCAGATGGGCGACGCACGGTGAACCAAGCGAGACTAATGCACATCCGCATATGTCAGATGATGGCAATGTGGTTGGTGTTCACAATGGTATTATTGAAAATTATCAGGAGTTAAAGGAAAAGCTTGTTCGCAAGGGTTACAGCTTTTATTCATCTACTGATACTGAGGTTGCATTTAAGCTTATTGATTATTATTATAAGAAGTACGAGCACACACCGGTAGACGCGATCAATCACGCACTTGTGCGTATTCGCGGTTCATATGCACTTGCTATGATGTTTCAGGATTATCCGGGCGAGATTTATGTGGCAAGAAAAGACAGCCCGATGATTCTTGGTGTGACAGATGGCGACTGCTTTGTGGCATCTGATGTTCCGGCAATTCTTAAATACACACGTACTGTCTATTATATTGGCAATCTGGAAATGGCACGTATGGCAGATGGTGCGATCACCTTTTACAATTTGGATGGTGATGAGATTGAGAAGCAGCCGACACAGATCGAGTGGGATGCAGAGGCAGCTGAGAAAGCTGGCTTTGAGCACTTTATGATTAAGGAGATTCACGAGCAGCCGAAGGCAGTTCATGACACCATAAATTCAGTTGTAAAGGATGGCGCTATTGATTTGTCTGAAGTTGGACTGACAGAGGAGCAGATTAAAAATATCAGCCAGATTTATATTGTTGCATGTGGTTCTGCTTATCATGTAGGAGTAGCATGTCAGTATGTCTTTGAAGATCTGGCAGAAATTCCTGTTCGCGTGGAGCTTGCATCTGAGTTTCGTTACCGCAAAATGGTGCTTGATCCAAATGGCCTTGTCATAATTGTCAGTCAGTCAGGAGAGACGGCAGATAGTCTTGCTGCGCTTCGTCTGGCAAAGAAAAAGGGCGTGAAGACGCTTGGTATTGTCAACGTGGTGGGAAGCTCTATTGCTAGAGAGGCAGACAATGTTTTCTATACGCTTGCAGGACCAGAGATTGCAGTAGCAACGACAAAGGCATACAGCACGCAGCTTATTGCAGGATATTGTCTGGCTGTTCAGTTTGCAAAGGTCAGAGGAAGCATTGATGATACACAGTATGCGCACTTAATTGACGAGATGCAGCAGCTTCCAGATAAGATCGCAAAGATCTTAGAGGATAAGGAGCGCATTCAGTGGTTTGCGGCAAAACAGGCAAATGCAGGTGATATTTTCTTTATTGGCAGAGGAATTGATTATGCTATCAGTCTTGAGGGTAGTCTTAAGATGAAGGAGATAAGCTACATCCACTCTGAGGCCTATGCGGCAGGTGAATTAAAGCATGGAACTATAAGTCTTATTGAGGATGGAACTCTTGTAATTGGTGTTTTAACTCAGTCAGAGCTTTATGAGAAGACAGTTTCCAATATGGTAGAGTGCAAGAGCCGCGGTGCCTATTTGATGGGACTGACAACATATGGAAATTATAACATTGAAGATACTGTATCCTTTACTGTATATATTCCAAAGACGGACGAACACTTTGCGACTAGTCTTGCAGTTATTCCGCTGCAGCTTATGGGCTACTATGTCAGTGTAGCAAAGGGACTTGATGTAGATAAGCCGAGAAACTTAGCAAAGAGTGTTACAGTTGAGTAAACAAGAAGTGATTAAAGAATTAAATTATAATACATAAGAAAAATGGCGGCACGAAAAAGTGGATTTCGTGTCGCCATTTTGCATTAATGGTGTTTGGAAAGGAGTATTTTGTGAGCAGACAGAAAAAGGAATTTGAAGAATACGAAATAAATGAATCTTATAAAACAGAAGAAAGAGATAATCCATATGGCTTTAAGAGAAAGTCGAAGGAGGAGCGGCCTGTACTAGCAATTTGCTATGATTTTGATAAGACATTATCGCCGGATGATATGCAGGCACAGGGTTATATTCAGTCCGTAAATTATCATGTGGACCGTTTCTGGGCAGAGTCAAACGAGATGGCAAGAGCAAACGGCATGGATTCAAATCTTGCCTATATGTATAAGATGGTTCGTGAGGCGAAAGGTCATTTTGATTTGAGCCGCAAGGCACTTGAGGAGTATGGTTCAAAGGTAGAATTGTTTCCTGGTGTAGATGAGTGGTTTGAGCGCGTGCGCCAGTATGGCGATAAAAATGGAGTGATTATAGAGCATTATATTATTTCTTCAGGTTTAAAGGAGATGATAGAGGGAACTAAGATTGCAAAGCGCGGCTCCTTTGAAGAGATTTATGCGAGTGCCTTTTATTATGATGAAAATGGTGTGGCAATTTGGCCGGCACAGGCAGTAAATTATACGAGCAAAACACAGTTTTTATTTCGCATAGAAAAGGGAATACTTGATGTAAATGATACTGCAGTAAATGACTATTTTCCGGCATACAAGATGCGTGTGCCATTTAGAAATATTGTCTATATTGGTGACAGCGATACGGATATTCCAAGCATGAAGCTTGTAAACACATATGGCGGTCATGCAATTGGCGTGTACAATCCTGTCACGGGCAATAAAGAAAAAGTCTATCGTATGATGCGTGATAACAGAATACGTTATTTTGCCCCGGCAGATTACAGAAAAGGTCAGCAGCTTGAGCAGCTGATTCAGACGATTATTGACAAGACTGCAGCCTATGAGAAGTTAGAGGCACTTCATATAGATGGGCTAAAGGAGATGAAAGACAAAAATAAGTCAAAATAGTACATAAAATAAATAAAAATGGGAAAAATAACGATAAAACTGTTGGCAAAGCAGAAACTAGTGACTAAAATATATATAAATGCTAAGGAAAGAACGTGCGAAAATTATGCAAAATACCATTCAATAAATGGTAACTGCGGAATACAAACGTAAACATTTTTTGGCGAAAAGAAAAGGAGACGTTATGTTCAAATTTTTTAAGGGAAAAGAAAAGGGAAATGTGCTTTATGCACCTTGCAAAGGAAAAGTAGTTCCTTTGACAGAGGTTCCAGATCCAACTTTTTCTGAAAAGTTATTGGGAGACGGCTTTGCAGTGATCCCAACCGAGGGAAAAGTGTATGCACCGGCAGATGCTGAAGTGACCATGGTATTTGATACACTTCATGCAATTACGCTGACTAGCAGCCAGGGAGCTGAAATCTTAATTCATATCGGATTGGATACTGTTACACTTAAGGGCGCACCGTTTACCGCGCATGTTGCAGCTGGTGACAAGGTGAAGAAGGGTGATCTTTTGATGGACGTAGATCTGGATAAGATTAAGGAAGCTGGATTAAATACAATTACGCCAGTTTTAATCTGCAATACAGATGATTATGAAAAGATCAGTCTTCAAAAGGAAGGCGATGTCTTACTAGATGAGGCAGTTTTAAAAATCTCATGAAACTGATTGGAGTGATTCAATTAAGTATAATTTAAAGGAGGAGAAATATATGAAATTTCTTCAAAAACTAGGTAAAGCATTAATGCTTCCAGTAGCAGTGCTGCCAATCTGTGGTATTCTCATGGGCATCGGTTATTATTTATGTCCGGCGACGATGCAGGGAGGAGAAGTCGAGGGTATAAAAAACTTGATCGGATTCTTCTTGGTAAAGGCAGGATCAGCTCTTATTGAAAACATGGCAATTCTTTTCGCAATCGGTGTTGGTGTCGGTATGTCAGAAAAGAACGACGGAACCGGCGGAATCGCCGCTCTGGCATCTTGGCTTATGATCACAACACTTCTTTCTACTGGTGTTGTTACCACATTGATTCCGTCAATTGCAGACAATGCAACTAAGACACTTGCATTCAATAAGATTGCAAACCCATTTATCGGAATCCTTTCTGGTGTTATCGGATCTTCTTGCTACAATAAGTTCAAGAACACTAAGCTTCCGAACTGGCTGGCATTCTTCAGCGGCAAGCGCTGTGTTGCTATTATTGCTGGTTTAGTTTCTATCGTTGTATCTGCTGTTTTATTATTTGTATGGCCATTGCTGTTCGGTGCACTTGTTGCACTTGGCGATGCAGTTGCAGGTATGGGCGTTGTAGGTGCTGGTATCTACGCATTCTTAAACCGTCTGTTGATCCCAACTGGATTACATCACGCATTAAACAACGTATTCTGGTTTGATACTATTGGTCTTGGTGATTTGCAGCACTTCTGGGCAGGTGAGACATCTGCAGATGTAACATGGAGCCTTGGAATGTATATGTCAGGCTTCTTCCCATGTATGATGTTCGGTATTCCTGGTGCAGCACTTGCAATGATTCAGTGTGCAAAGCCGGCAAAGAAGAAGATCGCAATCGGACTTGTTGCTTCTGCAGCAGTTTGTTCATTTGTCTGCGGCGTTACTGAGCCGTTCGAATTTGGATTTATGTTCCTTGCACCTGGTCTGTATGTAATTTATGCATTACTTTATGGTATCTTCACAATTATTACTGTTGCGCTTGGCTTCCGTGCAGGATTCAGTTTCTCAGCAGGTGCTACAGACCTTCTGTTCTCATCTACACTTCCGGCAGCGCAGAAGACAGTGCTGATTATTCCGCTTGGAATCGCAGCATTCGTTGTATTCTATTTTGTATTCCTCTTCGCAATCAAGAAGTTTGATTTAAAGACTCCAGGAAGAGAAGATGATGATGATCTTGAGGAAGAAAAGAAGGTTCAGTTAGCAAGTGATAATTATACAGAAATCGCAAAGAAGATTCTTGCAGGCTGCGGCGGTAAGGAAAATATCGTAAGCATCGATAACTGTGTAACAAGACTTAGACTTGAAGTAAGAGATATGACTGCAGTAAATGATAAGGCAATCAAGGCTGCAGGTGTTGCAGGAGTAATCAAACCTGGAAAGACTTCCGTACAGGTAATTGTCGGAACAAAAGTTCAGTTTGTTGCTGATGCATTTTCAAAACTTTGCGAATAAGTTCTGAATAGTATTTAAAGCAGGGCATGACTCGATTAGGGTCGTGCCCTTTTTTAATGTGAAGGAAATTGACAAAACACCATGTGACCGAGTATACTTAGAACGAAAAAAGTATTAGATCATGAGGAAAGACTGATGAAAAAGATGACTATGAAAAAATATGTAGTTACTGTATGCCAAGAAGTCAAATATATGATTGTATGTGCAGCCTTGCTGCTAGCTTTTTTTACAACGGTAAATGCAGCTGAAAAAGAGGCACCAGAAAAAATAATTCGCGTGGGCACACTTGGGGATACATTTAATTATGTAACTGAAAATGGGATGCGAAAGGGGTATAGTTATGAGCTGCTAGAGACGCTGGCAGGCTATACCGGGTGGAAATTTGAGTATGTAGCCTGTAATTGGAATGATAGCATTGAAAAACTCCAAAATGGTGAAATAGACATTTTAGGAGATATTGCCTATACAGAGGAACGCACAGATAGGATGCTGTTTTCAGACGGACCTATGGGTATAGAGAAATATTATCTGTATGCAGATTTTTTAAGCGACGATATTTCTTCTGCTGATTTTAAGACATTGAATGGAAAGCGTATTGGTGTCCTTATAGGCGCAAAGCCAGAAGCGATGTTGAATGAATGGGAGTTAAAAAATGGACTGAAAACAATACACATAAATATAAAAAGTAAAGAAGATACACTGGCAAAACTGGAAAATGGAGAGATTGACTGTTTTATTTCGTTGGAAGAACCATTTTGGGCTGATAAAGATGTCTCAATTATTACACGAATTGGCAAATCAAATATTTATTTTGCAATTAATAAGGATCATCCAGAGATAAAAAAAGAGCTTGATCTTGTCATGCACCAGTTGGAGGAGGAACGGCCATTTTATATGTCAGATTTGTACAGGCAATATTTTTCATCGGATTATACACCTGTTCTTTCATCTGAGGAAAAATCATGGTTGGAAGAACATGGTGCAATTCGAATGGGATTTTTGGCCAATGATGTTGGCGCGAGCGTTATGGATCCGTCAAGTGGGACACTTACTGGTGCAATTACTGATTATGTTCAGTATGCAGTAGAATGTCTTGGAAAACAAGAACTGACATTTACGCTTATGGGATATAACAGCTATGAAGAAGAGATAGAAGCGCTAAAAGCTGGAGAGATTGATATGATTTTTCATTTCTATCAGCATCCAAATGTGATGGAGAAATATCATTTCGCATGTACAAATACAACATGGACATATAATTTGGTAGCAGTCACGAATAAGCCTCATTTTAATGAAAATGATGAAAAACGTGTTGCAATACAAAAAGACAGTCTGTCGTTCATGGAACATATTGAATATTATTATCCTCATTGGAAAATTTTAGAATATAATACAGACAAAGAGATGGCAGAAGCAGTGAAGTCTGGAGAGGCCGATTTCTTTATATCTAGTGTAACTCTTGCATCAAAATACAGCAGGGATCCAAGTTTTTACAGTGTGCCGTTGTTATACTCTGAGAAAGCAGCCTTTGCAGTTAAAAGCGGAAATAGAAATCTTCTGGCAATACTAAATAAAACGCTTAAGGCTATGCCAAATAATATGCTTACGAGTTCACTTGCCAGGTACGAGAACAATTCAAGAAAAATAACATTGGAAGATTATATAAAACACAATCTGTTAAAAGTATCTATTGTAAGTGTCGTTACTGTTTTAAGTGTTATGACTGTGATTCTTGTGCTTTTAAGAAAGGCAAGAAAGGCCGAGGCTATTGCAACGAGGGCAGCAATAAATACACAGGAGCTTAATGAAAAGCTGCAGGTGGCAGTAGAAAAGGCTGAAAGTGCAAATAATGCAAAATCGACGTTTCTTTTTAATATGTCGCATGATATAAGGACGCCAATGAATGCAATTATCGGATATGCAGATCTGGCATCTAGGCATATAGATGATGCAGAAAGACTTAAAAAATATATGAAAAATATTCAGTCATGCGGCCAGAATTTGCTGTCTCTTCTTAATGATGTGCTGGATCTTGCCAGAATTGAAAATAATAAGACAGAAATGGAATATGTAATTTCAGATATCGGCGCAGATTTTGAAACATGGGTTATGATGTTTTTGAATCAGGCGGAAGAAAAGAAACAGACAATTACTGAGACAAAGCATTTGCTTTATCCGTATGTTTACATGGATGTTTCTCATGTATCGGAGATTTTTATTAATATCATAAGCAATGCAATTAAGTACACTAATAATGGAGGTGTGATAAACTGTGATATTTCGCAGGCGCCTGGCAAAAAGAATGGCTGGTGCGATGTTATTATTACTGTAAAAGATAATGGAATTGGTATGTCAGATCAGTTTTTAAAGCATATTTATGAACCATTTGAGCGAGAGCGCAATTCAACGATAAGCCGTGTAGAAGGAAGCGGCATTGGAATGGGTATCGTGAAAAGGCTTGTTGAGCTGATGGATGGCAGTGTTGATGTGCAAAGTAAAATTGGCGACGGCTCTACAGTTACTGTAACTATCCCATGCAAAATTGCATCAAAAGAGGAATCAATTGCAAAGCGGGATAAAGGAACTCATGATAAAGCCAGCTTAGTTGGTGCGAGAATTTTGGTGGTAGAGGACAATGATATTAATGCAGAAATTGCAACGGAGCTTCTAGAAGAGGAAGGTTGCATTATAGAGAGGGCATGCAATGGTGTGGAGTGCATTGATATGCTTGAAAAGGCAGATAATTCATATTATGCGATGATTCTTATGGATATTCAGATGCCTGTCATGAACGGCTATGATGCTACTAGGAAAATTCGCAGAATGAAAAATCAAAATAAGGCACAAATTCCTATCATTGCAATGACAGCAAATGCCTTTACAGAGGATAGACAGATGGCGCTTGATGTAGGTATGAATGATCATGTCTCCAAGCCGATTGATATGAACATTCTTGTGCCGATCATGATGAGGTATGTGTAACTATTCAGAGCCATGCAAAATAGAAGCATCGAAGATGCGATTTTGCGAATGGGGTTCTGAATAGTTACAAGTATTTATAATATAAGAAGGGTGTCATATGGACGAGAAGCTTAAACAAAAATTAATTGAAGCTGTTAAGGCAGGCGATGAAAATCAGGCAAGTGAGCTTTTGTGGCAGCTTGTAATTGATTGCCAGAACTGTCCGTTTAAGACTGTGTCAGGTCTTCCATTTTCCTATACTATTAAACGTGGACGAAATGGAGAACTGACAAAAGAGTTATGGATTGACAGACGGGAGAATAGTAAGTCATTGGCGTGGAGCAGTATCAGACTGGCATTTTCAAATGCAATGAAAATAAAGAGTGCGGATCGCCCTAAAGCGCTTGGCGATATTCGCGGTGTTTCTTATATTTACCCTATGCTGTGGCGCTTTGGTGTGCTTGAGGTACCGCAAACAGCACAGCAGCGTATGAATACAGAACTGTAAAAAATAATGTACGATGGAGGCGGGAATATGGATCATTTTAAACTGGTGTCTGAGTATGCACCGACTGGCGATCAGCCAAGGGCGATTGAGGAGCTTGTAAAAGGATTTAAAGAGGGAAATCAGTTCGAGACACTTCTCGGTGTAACTGGTTCGGGAAAGACATTTACTATGGCAAATGTCATTCAGGCATTAAATAAGCCAACATTGATTATTTCCCACAATAAGACGCTTGCCGGTCAGCTATATGGTGAGATGAAGGAATTTTTCCCAGAGAATGCAGTTGAATATTTTGTCTCATATTATGACTATTACCAGCCTGAGGCTTATGTGCCTTCATCTGATACGTATATTGAGAAGGATTCTGCGATCAATGAGGAGATTGATAAATTAAGGCTTTCTGCGACGGCAGCGCTTTCTGAGAGACGTGATGTAATTGTAGTGGCATCTGTTTCGTGTATATATGGTCTGGGAAGTCCTGTTGATTATAAGGATATGATTTTATCACTTCGTCCAGGAATGATAAAGGATCGCGATGAAGTAATCAAAAAGCTTGTTGAGATGCAGTACGAGCGAAACGATATGGATTTTCACCGAAGTACATTTCGTGTGCATGGTGATGTCGTAGAGATTTTTCCAGCAAATGAGGGTGAGACTGCAGTGCGCGTAGAGTTTTTCGGTGATGAAATTGATCAGATAAGTGAGTTTGATCCGCTGACAGCACAGGTAAGAAGCCGTCTAAAGCATATCGCAATTTTCCCGGCCTCTCATTACGTTGTTGACCCAAAGGAGATGCTTCGCGCAACAACTGATATTGAAGAAGAGCTAAAGGAACGTGTAGATTTCTTTAAGCGAAATGACCGTTTGCTGGAGGCACAGCGAATTTCAGAACGCACTCACTATGATATTGAGATGATGAGAGAAACTGGCTTTTGCTCTGGAATCGAAAATTATTCGCGTCATCTGGCAGGGCTTCCGGCCGGTTCACCGCCGTTTACGCTGATTGATTATTTTCCAGATGATTTCTTAATTATTGTGGATGAGTCTCATATTACACTTCCGCAGGTGCGCGGTATGTTTGCAGGAGACCGCTCACGAAAAACTACGCTGGTAGATTATGGTTTTCGCCTTCCATCAGCACTTGATAATCGCCCTTTGAATTTTAGTGAATTTGAAAGCAAGATTGACCAGATGCTTTTTGTTTCGGCAACACCAGGCGATTATGAAGGTGAGCATGAGATGATGCGTGCAGAGCAGGTTATACGTCCGACAGGACTTTTAGATCCGCCGATTGAGGTGCGTCCAGTTGAGGGGCAGATTGATGATCTGATTGCCGAGATTAGAAAAACGCTGCGGTCAAAAAATAAAGTGCTTGTCACGACTTTAACAAAAAGAATGGCAGAGGATTTGACGGAATATCTGCGCGATGCAGGTATTCGCGTGCGCTATCTGCATTCTGATATTGATACGCTTGAGCGCGCACAGATTATTCGCGATATGCGTCTTGATGTGTTTGACGTGTTGGTGGGCATCAATTTGCTTAGAGAGGGTCTTGATATTCCGGAGATCGCGCTTGTGGCGATATTAGATGCTGATAAGGAAGGATTTCTGCGTTCAGAGACGTCACTTATTCAGACGATTGGACGAGCAGCACGAAATAGCGAAGGTCATGTTGTGATGTACGCTGATACGATAACAGACTCTATGCGAAATGCAATTGAGGAGACAAAAAGAAGACGCGAGATTCAAAATGAGTATAACATAGAGCACAACATCACACCTACTACTATAAAGAAGGCTGTCCGCGATCTGATTTCAATCTCAAAGGCAGCAGAGAAGGCTGATGAGAAGCTTGCAAAGGATCCAGAATCAATGAGTAGGCAGGAACTCGAAAAGTTGATTGCAAAGGTAGCAAAACAGATGAATAAGGCAGCTGCTGAGTTAAACTTTGAAGCAGCGGCAGAACTTCGTGATCAGATGAGAAATCTGAAAAAATATTTAGATGATTAAAAGAAAGGCATATAATAATAAATATGGAAAATAAGAAATTTATCCGAATCCGCGGTGCAGCAGAGAATAATCTAAAGCACATTGATTTGGATATTCCAAGAGATGAACTTGTTGTGCTGACTGGATTGTCTGGTTCAGGAAAATCCTCACTTGCATTTGACACAATATATGCAGAGGGTCAGAGGCGATACATGGAGTCGCTTTCATCTTATGCAAGACAATTTTTAGGTCAGATGGAAAAGCCAAATGTTGAAAGTATTGAAGGTTTGCCGCCGGCAATCTCCATTGATCAGAAATCTACTAATAGAAATCCGCGTTCTACGGTAGGTACCGTAACGGAAATCTACGACTATTTTCGTCTTTTATATGCGCGTATTGGTGTTCCACATTGTCCTGTCTGTGGCCGAAAGATAAGCCGTCAGACTGTTGATCAGATGGTGGACAGTTTGATGGCACTTAAAGAGCGCACGAAGATTTTATTGCTGGCACCTGTTGTGCGCGGAAAGAAAGGCCGTCATGAGAAGGTTTTGGAGCAGGCAAGAAAGAGCGGCTATGTGCGTGTGCGCATTGATGGTAGTCAGTATGATCTGGAAGAGGAGATTACGCTTGATAAGAATATAAAGCATAATATTGAGATTATTGTAGATCGTCTTGTCATAAAAGAGGGTATTGAAAAGCGTCTTGCCGATTCACTGGAAAATGTGTTAAAGCTGGCAGATGGTCTTGCTTTTGTGGAGGTTGTGGATGGAACGCCAATGACGTTTAGCCAAAACTTTTCCTGCCCTGACTGCGGCATAAGTATTGATGAGATTGAGCCGCGAAGCTTTTCATTTAATAATCCATTTGGTGCGTGTCCAACTTGCTTTGGACTTGGCTATAAGATGGAGTTTGATGAGCAGCTTATGATTCCGGATCAGTCGCTTAGCATTGATCAGGGGGCAATTATTGTGCCTGGATGGCAGTCATGTACCGATGAAGGCAGCTTTACAAGAGCGATTTTAAATGCACTTGCAGAGGAGTTTCATTTCACGCTAGACGTGCCATTTGAGTCATACAGCAAAGAAATTCATGATATTTTGATAAATGGAACTAATAAGAGTGTAAAGGTGCGCTACAAGGGACAGCGAGGAGAAGGCGTGTATGATATTGTATTTGAGGGCTTAATTAAAAATGTAGAGCGCCGTTACCGTGAGACAGGTTCGGAAACAATCAAAGCAGAGTACGAAACATTTATGCGCATTACACCATGTTCTACATGTAAGGGCATGCGTCTGAAAAGAGAATCACTTGCCGTGACAGTGGCAGATAAAAATATTTATGAGGTGACAAATCTTTCTATTCGTGATCTTGCATCATTTTTATCTGATTTGACGCTTACCACGACGCAGCAGCTGATAGGTGAGCAGATTTTAAAGGAAATCCGAGCGCGCGTACAGTTTTTGATTGATGTAGGTCTTGATTATCTTTGCCTGTCGCGTGCAACTGGTACGCTTTCAGGCGGTGAGGCACAGCGTATTCGTCTGGCAACACAGATTGGCTCTGGTCTTGTTGGTGTGGCTTATATTTTAGATGAGCCAAGCATTGGTCTGCATCAAAGAGATAATGACAAGCTGCTAGGCACATTAAAGCATCTTCGTGATCTTGGCAATTCTGTTATTGTCGTTGAACATGATGAGGATACAATGCGTGCTGCCGATTATGTAGTTGATATTGGACCTGGTGCAGGTGAGCATGGCGGTCAGGTTGTTGCAGCAGGCACGGCAGAAGAACTTATGAAAAATCCGGCATCCATAACTGGAAAATATTTGAGCGGTGAACTTAAGATTCCAGTTCCAAAAACAAGAAGAGAACCGCAGGGCTGGCTGACTGTAGTGGGAGCAAAGGAAAATAATTTAAAGAATATCACAGTGAATTTTCCTAAGGGAGTCTTTACATGCGTAACTGGTGTATCTGGTTCTGGCAAGAGCAGCCTTGTCAATTCAATTTTGTATCAGGCGCTTGCAAAGCAGCTAAACCGTGCGAGAACCATTCCAGGTGCATATAAAGAGATTAAGGGCATAGAGCAGTTTGATAAGGTAATAAATATAGATCAAAGTCCGATTGGCCGCACACCGCGCTCTAATCCGGCAACTTACACTGGCGTGTTTGATATGATCCGTGATCTTTTTGCTTCAACAGTTGACGCAAAGACGAGAGGCTATAATAAGGGTCGTTTTAGCTTTAATGTAAAGGGTGGACGCTGTGAGGCATGTTCCGGTGATGGTATCGTAAAGATTGAGATGCACTTTTTGCCTGATGTGTATGTGCCATGTGAGGTCTGCAAGGGAAAACGCTATAACAGAGAAACGCTGGAAGTAAAATATAAGGGAAAGAGTATTTATGATGTGCTTAATATGACAGTAGAAGAGGCGCTTACATTTTTTGAAAATGTTCCGTCTATTTACCGCAAAATTGAGACATTGTATCAGGTAGGTCTTTCATATATACGATTAGGTCAGCCATCCACAACGCTTTCAGGCGGCGAGGCACAGCGTATTAAGCTGGCGACTGAGTTAAGCCGAAAGAGTACAGGAAAGACAATCTATATTTTAGATGAGCCGACGACAGGACTTCATTTTGCAGATGTTCACAAGCTTACAGAAATGCTGCAGAAGCTTGTAGAAAACGGCAATACAGTAATTGTAATCGAGCACAATTTAGATGTAATAAAGACAGCTGATTATATTATTGATATGGGACCAGAAGGCGGAGACGGCGGAGGAACAGTAGTAGCGCAGGGAACGCCTGAAGAAGTGGCAGAGTGCCCGCAGTCCTACACGGGATATTATGTAAAACGTGTTATAGCTAATGGATAAGCCAATATTGCGGCAAAGCCCGAAGGTGAATGGCTTTCACGAGACGGACACTTGAAGCAGGTCTTTCAAAGTAATGTATGATAAGAAAGAACATAAAAGGAACCTGCTGAGTTTGGTCCGTCGACGAAACCATTACACCGAAGGGCTTACGCAACTTACACCGAAGGCTTTCGTAACATGAGCAGATCCCACACTTGCAATCTTTACACAGGTATGATAGACTAGATTGAATTAGTAACTAATAAAGTATAATCAGAAAGCTATATGAAAGGGTAAGGTAATGCGATTGAATAAGAAGAGCCTCCTTCTTGGCGTGATCGTTTTATTACTTTCCTGTATAGTTGGAAGCAGTGCAAAAAATGGCTCATTTCTTGAAACTGTGCAGGCTTCTATGGTACGGGAAAATGACAGCGATCAGTCACAAGATCAGCCGGGGATTGGCGTATCAGCCTTAGGTTACTGCGTGATGAATGCAGATACGGGTGAAATTGTTTTGCAAAAAAATGCTGACGAAAAGCTTCATCCGGCAAGCATTACAAAGATTATGACGCTGCTTGTGACGGTGGAACAATGTAAGAACCTTGATTCTGTAACAACTGTGTCAGAAAATGCACTGAATCAGATTGCACCGCTTAGTTCAACACTTCATCCTATGCCAAAGCCGGGAGAGCAATTTACAATCAGGGATCTTTTATATGGTCTTACGATGTGCTCAGGCAATGAGTGCGCGAATATCTTAGCGGAAGCAGTTTGCGGTGATATCGACAGCTTTGTTGAACTGATGAATGAGAGAGCAAAAGAAGCCGGTGCAAAAAACACTCACTTTTCAAACCCTCACGGACTTGATGCTGATGATCACTTAACAACAGCCTATGATATGGCGCTTATTATGAAGGCAGCACTAAAAAATCCGGAGGCAAAGGAAATTCTTTCTGCGAAAACATACACTATTCCTGAAACAGCGTATACATCAGAAAGAAATATGACAAGCGGTCATAAGATGGTTTCAGGTGAGTTTGAATGTGAGGGTGTTTATGCCGGAAAGCCGGGCTATACACGTCTTGCCCAGTCCACGCTTGTGACAGCTGCAAAGCGAGACGATGTTAATCTTATAGCAGTTGTTATGAAATCAGACTCAGGCATAAGCTATGAGGATACAAGTCTTTTGCTTGACAATGCCTACGCAAAGATTAATGACTGGGGTGTGACTGGAGGCTTTAATGTGTATCATCCGCGTGTGACGCAGATTGATGATGCTGGATTTACCGTGACATGGGATGTCGGAATTGATGCTGTGAGAGCTGAGTTTCCTGTCTGGATTGAGTATGACAGCACAGATGTGCTGACAAAGGGATCTTTGGAGGTGACATCTGACACAATCTCCTATCATGTCAGTCTTTCGGATCACGCCGGAAAAAACGGTGTGTATACAGTACAGGCTTATGTGTATAATGCGTCAGGAGAATCAAAGGTCTGCTCGATTAAAGTATTAGCAGGGGTAGGAGAACAAAAAGGATTTGTAAACTGGAATGGCTCCACATATTATGTGCATGAAAATGGTGCACTTGGCTTGCAGTGGCAGGAGCTTGAAGAGGGCTGCTATTACTTTGATTATACTACAGCGCAGATGTATACAGGCTGGCTAAAGGGTGATACAACATTTTATCTTGATCCAGATGGAAAGCTGCACACAGGTTGGCTTGAGCTTGATGGAAAGCAATATTATTTTTATCAGGCCGGCGATATGGCAACTGGAAAGATGACCATTGGAAATGGTGAATATTATTTTGACGAAAATGGTGTTTTGCAGTCAGGTTTTGCGATTCCTAAGGCACCATCATTATATGAATAGAAGAGGAATAACGTTATGAAGTGGAAGAAATTTACGATTCAGACAACAACAGCAGCAGAGGATTTCATCAGTGAGAAGCTAAGTGAGATTGGCATTGAGGGAATCGAGATTGAAGATAAGGTTGAGCTGACAGCAAATGATACAAAGGGCATGTTTATTGATGTACTACCAGATTTAGGACCAGATGACGGAGAGGCGCTTGTAAGCTTTTATCTTGATGATACGTATGATGTGCCTAAGACGCTTGCTGCCGTAAAGATGGCACTTGAGGAGGTTGCCTCTTTTGTAAATGCAGGATCATGCGAGATCACGGCATCTGAGACAGAGGACAAGGATTGGATGAATAACTGGAAGCAGTATTTTAAGCCATTCGTTGTTGATGACCTTTTGATTAAGCCAACATGGGAAGAAATTCCTGAGGGAATGGAAGGAAAGAAGCTGATTCAGATTGATCCTGGTATGGCATTTGGTACAGGAAAGCACGAGACTACTCAGCTTTGTATTGCAGGAATCCGCAAATATGTAAAGCCGGGTGATAATGTTCTTGATGTTGGAACAGGAAGCGGTATTTTGTCAATTTGTGCGCTGTTAAGCGGTGCCAGTCATGTAGTGGGAACAGATCTTGATGAGAATGCTATTGATGCTGCACATGAGAATGCACAGGTTAATGGCATTACGTCAGAGCAGTATAAGGTTCTGATTGGAAACTTAATTGATGATCAGGCAATCAAGGATGAGGTTGGCTATGAAGCATATGATGTTGTCGTTGCCAATATTCTGGCAGATGTTATTATCGCGCTGCAGGAAGTTGTCGCAGTTCATGTAAAGCATGGCGGTATCTTTATCACATCTGGAATCATTGATATGAAGGAGCAGGCCGTCATGGATGCATTTGCAAAAAATCCAGAGTTTGAAGTGATTGATGTGCTGCATCAGGGCGAGTGGGTTTCAATTGTAACTAGAAGGAAGTAAATATATGTATCATTTTTTTATAAAGCCAGAGCAGGCAGCTGCACACGAGGTAGCAATCATTGGAAGTGATGTAAATCACATCAAAAATGTGCTTAGAATGAAGGTTGGTGAACAGATTTGTGTTAACGATGGCAGTCATGAATATCTTTGCAGCATTGCACAGCTTGATGCAGAAGAAGTGACAGCAAAAATCGAGCAGGTCAGTGAAACTACAAGTGAGCTGCCTTCAAGAATAGTATTGTTTCAGGGATTGCCAAAGGCCGATAAGATGGAGACGATTATTCAAAAGTGTGTGGAGCTTGGCGTGCATGAGATTGTTCCGGTACAGATGAAGCGCTGTGTAGTCAAGCTTGATTGCAAAAAGGAAGAAGCAAAGAGAAAACGCTGGCAGGCGATTTCAGAGAGTGCAGCAAAACAGGCTGGACGCGGACTTATTCCTGATATCCATCCTCTTATGACATATAAGGAGGCGCTTTTGTATGCTTCTGATAAGGAACATATTCTTGTCCCATTTGAGCATGCAGAAAATATGCAGGCAACGCGCGATGCGCTTAGTGCAGTAAAACCGGGCGAGCAGGTAGCAATCTTTATAGGACCAGAGGGCGGCTTTGAGGACGAGGAGATTGCACAGGCAGAAAATTGCGGTGCACAGGCAATTACACTTGGAAGAAGAATTTTGAGGACGGAAACAGCTGGAATGGCAGTGCTTGCCATGCTTGGATACGTATTGGAGGAATAAAAAATGGAAGCATATCTGGATAATTCAGCAACGACCCGTGTGGATGCACAGGTGCAGGAGCTGATGAAAAAATTGATGGATGTCGATTTTGGAAATCCATCATCACGTCATCAAAAGGGTGTTGTGGCAGAGGGATATATCAAGGAAGCAAGACAGAAAATTGCTGCTACTTTAAAGGTTGATCCCAAGGAGCTTATCATTACCTCTGGCGGTACGGAGTCCAACAATATGGCACTTATTGGAACGGCACTTGCTGCAAAGAGAAAGGGAAACCATATCATTACAACAGCAGTCGAGCATCCAAGTGTCAAGGCAACGGCTTCTTTTTTGGAGGAGCAGGGCTTTCGCATCACATTTCTTTCAGTTGACAGCAGAGGACAGATCTCTTTAGAAGATTTAAAGGAAGCACTTACACCTGATACCATTCTTGTATCAATCATGTATGTAAATAATGAGATTGGAACAATTCAGCCTGTAGAGGAAGCTGCAAAGCTGGTTCATGCGACTGTTCCAGGTGCTGTATTTCATGTGGATGCCATTCAGGCATATGGTAAGGTGATGATTCGTCCAAAGCAGCAGGGAATTGATCTTTTGTCTGTCAGCTCACATAAATTCCATGGTCCAAAAGGAGCAGGCTTTTTATATTGCAGCAGCAAGGTTAATCTTCATCCAATCATCTTTGGAGGCGGTCAGCAGTCTGGTATGCGTTCAGGAACTGAAAATGTACCTGGTGCAGCAGGTATGGGACTGGCAGCGCAGCTTGCATATCAGAAATTTGAACAGAAGAAAGCACATTTAAATGAGCTTCGCCGCTATTTTTTGGAGGGTATTCATAAGCTGGATGACGTTTCAATAAACGGTTGGGATGAGACGGCAGATGGTGAGGAATGTATAGAAAGACGAGCACCGCATATTGTAAGCGTAAGCTTCACAGGTGTAAGAAGCGAGGTGCTTTTAAATGCACTCAGCGACCGCGGCATTTATGTGTCATCTGGAAGTGCATGCTCATCTAACCATCCGGCACTTTCAAGTACTCTGCAGGCAATTGGGCTAGATAAAAAGCTTATTGAGGGAACGCTTCGTTTTTCCTTCTGTGAGAATACGACAAAGGAAGAGCTTGATCAGGCACTGAAGGCATTGCAGGAACTTCTTCCGATGCTTCGCCGCTACACAAGACGATAGAATTGCGAGAGTTGCGTAGCAACGGAGCAATTCGTAGGTATCTATTAACATAAACACATTAGATAGAATTGTGAGGAACAACATGAAATATCATGCATTTTTGATAAAGTATGCCGAGATTGGCATTAAGGGAAAAAACCGTTATTTGTTTGAGGATGCGCTTGTGAAGCATATCCGTCTTGCAATGGAGCGTGTTGAGGGTGAGTTTGAAGTAAAGAAGGAGTCTGGACGTATTTACGTGCAGGCACTTAGCGATTATGATTATGATGAGGCAGTAGATGCGTTAAAGCATGTATTTGGAATCGTGTGGATCTGTCCTGTTGTACAGCTTAAAGATGAAGGCTATGATAAATTGGCAGAGCAGGTTGTGGAATATATGGGAAATGTATATCCGCAGGGTGATTATACATTTAAGGTACACAGCCGCCGTGCAAGAAAGAATTATCCAAAGGATTCTCAGCAATTAAATGCAGATCTTGGCGAGGCTATCTTAAACGCATACGAAAACGCGCGTGTAGATGTTCACAATCCGCAGGTTTTATTGTCTGTTGAGGTTCGTGACACTTGCATCAACGTATATTCTGTATCTATTCCGGGTGCAGGCGGAATGCCTGTTGGAACGGCTGGAAAGGCAATGCTTTTATTGTCTGGCGGAATTGATTCACCAGTTGCAGGCTATATGATTGCAAAAAGAGGCGTTACGATTGAGGCTGTTTATTTCCATGCACCGCCGTATACTAGTGAGCGTGCAAAGCAAAAGGTTGTAGATCTGGCAAAGCTTGTGTCTAAATATGCAACACCGATCAAGCTTCATGTCATCAATTTTACTGATATTCAGCTTTATATTTACGATGCCTGCCCGCATGATGAGCTTACTATTATTATGCGCCGCTATATGATGCGTATCGCTGAGCGCATTGCCATCAAGGATGGCTGCCATGGCTTAATTACTGGAGAGAGCATTGGTCAGGTAGCATCACAGACTATGCAGAGCTTAATGGCAACAAATGAGGTATGCACACTTCCTGTATATCGTCCGGTAATCGGTTTTGACAAGCAGGAGATTGTTGATGTAGCAGAAAAGATTGATACCTTTGAAACATCTATTCAGCCGTATGAGGACTGCTGTACAATTTTTGTTGCAAAGCATCCTGTTACAAAGCCAAATGTAAAAGTAATCAGAAGTTCCGAAAAGAAGCTTGAGGAAAAGATTGATGCGATGGTAGAAGAGGCAGTTAATAGCGCGGAGATTATCTGGTGTAAGGCTTAATATTACAGTTCACAGGACGTGTGAACTGTAGCAAAAAAATAGGGCATCACGAATGTGATGCCCCGATTGGTCAGATAAAACGATCTCTGAAAGTTAAGTTAAAAAAATTTACTGGATGATGTATGGTTCCAGAACCTTCATAACAGTATCAAGATTCTTTTCTTCATGAATGTTTAAATCGATTGGCTTGGAAAGATCCAGAGAAAAGATACCCATAATGGACTTTGCGTCGATAACGTATCTTCCGGAAACCAGGTCAAAATCAGAATCAAACTTGGTCAAGTCATTTACAAAAGACTTAACCTTATCGATAGAATTTAAAGAAATTTTTACTGTAACCATGATAATACCCTCCTGTGAATATGATGTTTGTGAGTTTTTATGTTTGCTTCTTGCGGAATTATCTGTTTTTTTATTTTAGATATACCGAAAAAACGAACATTCATCTTTAAGTTTATAGTACTTGTTTTGAGTAGAAAAGTCAAGGGAAAGTTAGAGAAAGGAAAATGAAAACATGGGAAGACGGGCAGCATTTCACACATTAGGCTGCAAGGTTAATGCATATGAGACGGAAGCAATGGAGGAGCTTTTGCAGACGGCAGGCTACGATATTGTTCCATTTACAGAGCAGGCAGATGTTTATGTTGTTAATACCTGCTCAGTTACAAATATGGCGGAGCGAAAATCAAGACAGATGCTGCACCGCGCAAAAAAATTAAATCCAGAGGCTGTTGTGGTGGCGACAGGCTGCTATGTGCAGGTAAGTGAAGAAGAAGCCAGAGCAGATGCTGCTGTCGATCTTGTTCTTGGAAATAACCAGAAGCGTCAGATTGTTACGGCACTAGATGCTTATTTTGAAGGAAGAACATTTGATGATGTGCTGGCAGATGTAGAGAAGGAGCAGTATGAGGAGCTTGAAGTCAGCACAGTATTAGAGCACACAAGAGCATTTGTAAAAGTTCAGGATGGATGTAATCAGTTCTGCAGTTACTGTATTATTCCATATGCCAGAGGACGTGTGCGAAGCCGTCGTATGGAAAACGTTATAGCTGAGATTAAAAGACTTGCAGAAGCCGGTATCCAGGAGGTTGTGCTGACTGGTATTCATCTAAGCTCTTATGGAAGGGAAATTGATGGGGAAAGTCATTTAATCGAGCTTATTGAAGCCATTCATCCAATTGATGGCATAAGCAGAATACGTCTTGGCTCACTTGAACCGCGTATTATTACAGAGGAATTTGTCGGCCGCTTAAAAAAGCTGCATAAAGTATGTCCTCATTTTCATTTGTCTCTGCAAAGCGGATGTGAGGAAACCTTAAAGCGTATGAATAGACATTACACGCCAGAAGAATACTATGAAAAGTGTAAACTTCTTCGAGCTGCTTTTGAAAATCCAGCAATCACAACAGATGTGATTGTAGGATTTCCGGGAGAGACGGATGAAGAATTTGATAAGACACGTCAGTTTCTTGAGAAAGTGCATTTTTATGAGATGCATATTTTCCGCTATTCCAGAAGAAAAGGAACAAGAGCTGACAAGATGGAAAATCAGATCCCAGAAGAGACAAAGGCGCAGCGAAGCGGTATACTTTCGTCACTTGAGTCACAGATGACAAAAGAGTTTAGAACAAAGTGGACAGGAGCGTGCGTCAAAGTTTTATTGGAGGAGCGTCAGGAAATTAATGGTGTCTCCTACATGGTCGGCCATACGCCAGAGTACATAAAATGTGCGGTAGAGACGGATGCGCCAGACAATACGATCATCGATGCAATAATCGAAGGTGAATTGACTGCGGATGTGATGAAGGCAAGACAGGGGTGAATGACAGTTCAGGGGACGCCTGAACTGGCAAAAAAAATACTTGCCGAATTAGACGAAATGTATTACAATATTATTGTTTAGCAGGTTTTGGACTGTAGGAAGGGCGTGAATCAATGGCAGATTTAAAAAATACTCAATTTATTGACATCAACCAGACGAAGCGAATTTCTGTATCAGAAGTAATTCTGAGAGTATATCAGGCGCTCGTAGAGAGGGGATACAATCCGGTCAACCAGATTGTCGGATATATTATGTCCGGTGATCCGACCTATATCACAAGCCACAATAATGCCAGAAGCCTCATCATGAAGGTTGAGCGAGATGAAATTCTCGAAGAACTGATGAGAAACTACGTAGAAACATGCATTGAAAGAAAAGGCAGAGAGAAAAAGTGAGATTATTAGGACTCGACTATGGTTCCAAGACAGTGGGAGTGGCGGTTACTGATCCGTTGGGTTACACTGCTCAGCCGTTAGAAACCATTACAAGAAAAGAGGAGAATAAATTGCGGCGTACACTTGCGCGCATTGAACAGCTGGTAGGAGAATACCAGATCGAAAAGATCGTTTTGGGTTATCCAGTCAATATGGACGGATCAGCAGGAGAGCGTGCAGAGCTTGCGCTTGCGTTTAAAGCAATGCTAGAGCGTAGAACCAAACTTGAGGTGATTATGCAGGATGAGAGGCTGACAACAGTGGCAGCTGATGAAATTCTGCAGGAGTGCGGTATGCCTAGGGAAAAACGAAAAACCGTGATCGATCAGGTAGCAGCAGGGCTTATTTTGCAGGACTTTATGGAAAACACAAAGAAGGGCAGTAAACTTGCTGATAGCGAATCGGACACAGAAGAAAAAAATAATAATAAAAACCTGGAAGTTATGAATAGCACAGCAGACTAGGAAAAAGAAAAGACTGGAGAAGGCGAATGGAAGATAAGATCATTTTGACAGCAGATGATGGAACAGATGTAACGTTTTATGTGATTGAGGAAACAAGACTCGGTGCAAGCAATTATCTGCTGGTGGCAGATTCGGATGATGAGGATGCAGAGTGTCTGATTTTAAAGGACACATCACGTGATGAGGATCCGGAGGCCGTGTATGAGCTCGTTGAAGATGAGACCGAGCTTGACGCTGTTTCGAAAGTATTTGAAGAACTCCTTTCTGATGAGGATATTACCATTGAGTGATGCACAGAAAATGTAAGTGCGCTATGGTAATAAAGTGAATGAAGACTCCAATCAGTTAATTGGATGAAACATTGGACAGAGAAGTTACGACAGAAAAAAGAGCTGTTTCATAAATGAACAGGAAAAAGGAGGTAAGATTTGAGTACAGTTGAAACAAGTGTCAAGGTCATACCATTAGGAGGTCTTGAGCAAATCGGAATGAATATGACGGTGTTTGAGTATGGAGAAAGCATCATCGTTGTAGACTGCGGTATGTCATTCCCGGGGGATGAGATGCTCGGTATTGATATGGTCATTCCAGATATCACGTATCTAAAACAAAACATTCACAAGGTAAAGGGCGTATTTATTACGCATGGTCATGAGGATCATATCGGTGCATTGCCGTTTTTCTTTAAAGAAATCAATGTTCCGCTTTACGGAACAAAGCTGACTCTTGGAATTATCGAGGGAAAGCTTGAGGAGCACGGCATTACAAAGAGTGTAAAGAGAAAGGTAGTAAAGTATGGCCAGACAATCTCAGCAGGTGATTTTAAAGTAGAGTTTATCCGCACAAATCACAGTATTGTTGATGCAGCAGCACTTGCCATTACTTCTCCGGCAGGAACCATTATTCATACTGGAGACTTTAAGATCGACTATACACCTGTATTTGGTGATATGGCAGACTTACAGCGCTTTGCAGAGCTTGGAAAGAAGGGCGTACTGGCACTTCTTTGCGATAGTACTAATGCACTGCGACCGGGCTTTACAGCGTCTGAGCGTACAGTTGGCCATACATTCGATACAATTTTCTCTGAGCACAGAAACCAGAGAATCATCGTTGCAACATTCGCATCTAATGTAGACCGTGTGCAGCAGATCATCAATACTGCCTACAAATATGACCGCAAGGTTGTTGTAGAAGGACGAAGCATGGTTAACATCATTGGAAAGGCAAGCGAGCTTGGCTATATTAATATTCCAGAGGGCACTTTAATTGATATTGAGCTGCTTCGCAATTACCCACCGGAGAAGACCGTTATTATCACAACAGGAAGCCAGGGCGAGTCTATGGCAGCACTGTCTCGTATGGCAGCAGCCATTCACAGAAAGGTCAGCATCTGCCCAGGTGATCTTGTCGTATTTTCCTCAAATCCGATTCCTGGAAATGAGAAATCTGTATCAAAGGTAATCAATGAATTATGCGTTTTAGGCGCAGAGGTTATTTATCAGGATACGCACGTATCTGGTCACGCATGTCAGGAAGAGATCAAGCTGATGTACTCACTTGTTCGCCCGAAGTATTCAATTCCTGTTCATGGTGAGTTCCGCCATAGAAAGGCACAGGCTGAGATAGCAGAATCTCTTGGAATTCCGAAGGATAATATCTTTATGATTCAGTCCGGCGATGTGCTTGAGTTAAGTGAAGAAAGTGCACTTGTTACCGGACAGGTAACGCACGGCGGTATTCTTGTGGATGGACTTGGTGTTGGTGACGTTGGAAACATAGTTCTTCGTGATCGTCAGAATTTGTCTCAGGATGGTATTATTATTGTTGTTCTGACATTGGAGCGTTACACCAACAACCTGCTTGCAGGTCCAGACATTGTATCAAGAGGATTTGTTTATATCCGTGAGTCTGAGAATCTGATGATTGAGGCACAGCAGGTCGTAGAGGATGCTGTATTTGATTGTCTTGATCACAAGATTTCTGATTGGTCAAAGATCAAAAATGAGATTCGCGACAGCTTAAGCAACTACCTGTGGAAGAAGATGAAGCGCAGTCCGATGATTCTTCCGATCATCATGGAAGTGGAGTAAGTGAATGTTTGATTTTGAGCGGGCAACCGATTATATTCGCTCCCTGGAATTACCAGGGAGCGCTCTGAGTGAAGAAATTCAAAAAGATGCGCTGGCAGGAGACGTGCCGATTATTCGGCCGGAGACTGCCAGTTTTCTGCTGTTTTTAATTAGTTTGAAAAAGCCGCTTTCTATTCTTGAAGTTGGGACAGCAGTGGGCTATTCGGCGATTCGCATGAGCGAGGTGATGCCAGCTGGTGCAACGATTACAACGATTGAGAAATATCCGCCGCGAATTGAGGAGGCAAAAAGAAATTTTGCAAGAGCACCGCGAGGCTGCGATATCACGCTTCTTGAGGGAGATGCAGCTGATATATTAAAGACGCTGGACAAACCGTATGACCTGATTTTTATGGATGCGGCGAAGGGACAGTATATTCATTTCCTTCCGGACGTACTAAGACTTTTAGCTCCGGACGGACTTTTATTTTCAGATAATGTACTTCAGGACGGAGATGTTTTGGAGTCAAGATTCGCGGTGACGAGACGCAACCGCACGATTCACAGCAGAATGCGAGAATACCTGACGATGCTGACACATACGCCAGAGCTTACCACATCGGTTATTCCGATTGGAGACGGCGTCTCACTGACAATGAAGAAAAACACGGAGGAAATGTAATATGGCAGCGAGAAAAAAGCCAGAGCTTTTGATCCCGGCAAGCAGTCTTGACGTATTAAAGACTGCCGTTACCTATGGAGCAGATGCAGTGTATATCGGCGGTGAGGCATTTGGTCTTAGGGCAAAGGCAAAAAATTTCAGCAAAGAGGATATGGCAGAGGGAATCGTCTTTGCGCATGCACATGGTGTAAAGGTTTATGTGACAGCTAATATTTTAGCTCATAATGATGACCTTGACGGTGTGCGCACTTATTTTCGCGAATTAAAGACTATTGGACCAGATGCACTTATCATTTCTGATCCGGGCGTTTTTATGATTGCAAAGAGTGAGCTTCCAGAAATGGAGCTTCATATCAGTACCCAGGCTAACAATTGCAATTATGGAACATTTAATTTCTGGCATCAGCTTGGCGCAAAGCGTGTCGTTTCCGCAAGAGAGCTTTCACTTTATGAATTAAAGCAGATTCGTGCGCATATCTCAGACGATCTTGAGATCGAGACGTTTGTTCATGGCGCAATGTGTATTTCTTACTCAGGACGCTGTCTTTTAAGCAACTATATGGTAGGACGCGATGCCAATCAGGGTGCATGCACACATCCGTGCCGCTGGAAATATTCCATCGTAGAGGAGACACGTCCGGGTGAATATTATCCTGTTTACGAGAATGAGAGAGGAACATACATCTTTAATTCAAAGGATCTTTGCATGATCGAACACATTCCGGATTTGGCAGAAAGCGGTATCGACAGCTTAAAGGTAGAGGGACGCATGAAGACAGCTCTTTATGTGGCAACTGTAGCGCGCACTTATCGAAAAGCACTTGACGATTATTTTGAGGATCCGAAAAAATATGAAGCAAACATGGAATGGTACAAGGAAGAAATTGGAAAGTGCACATACCGTGAGTTCACAACAGGATTTTTCTATGGAAAGCCTTCTAGTGATGCGCAGATTTACAACAGCAATACCTATGTTAAGAATTACACATATCTGGGAACAGTAGAGTCTATTGACGAGAATGGACGAAGTGTATTTGAACAGAAGAATAAATTTACTGTTGGCGAGACGATTGAGCGCATGAAGCCAGACGGAACTAATGTTTCTCTTAAGGTAATCGGAATTTTTGATGAGGATGGAAATGCGCAGGAGAGCGCACCTCATCCAAAGCAGATGCTTCATGTTGTATTTGATGGCGAGACAGAGCCGCAGGATATTCTGCGAAGACAAGAGCCAGACGAAAAACAGTGATGGAAGGGCATAAAAATGGATATAACGAAAATACCGCAGTATGAGCTGCTTGAACATCATTATGTCAGGGAGCTTGAAAGTGAGGGATATCTGATGCGCCACAAAAAGACAGGCGCACGTGTCTTTATACTGGAAAATGATGACAACAATAAAGTATTTAACATTGCATTTAGAACTGTTCCGACAGATAGCACAGGTGTGGCTCATATTATTGAGCACACTGTGCTTTGCGGATCTGACCGCTACCCGGTCAAGGATCCGTTTGTTGAGCTGGCAAAGGGATCTTTAAATACATTTTTAAATGCAATGACATATTCAGATAAGACAATGTATCCTCTTGCAAGCACAAATGATAAGGATTTCTTTAATTTGATGTCTGTCTATATGGACGGTGTCTTTCATCCAAATATCACAAAAGAGAGAAAGATTTTCGAGCAGGAGGGCTGGCACTATGAGATGGACAGTCCGGATGGTGAGCTGACATACAACGGTGTTGTGTATAATGAGATGAAGGGCGCCTTCTCAAGTGCAGACGAGATTCTTGGCCGTCAGGTGAAGGCTGCACTTTATCCTGACACGACATATGCATATGAGTCAGGCGGAGATCCAGAATTTATCACAGATCTGACATATGAGTCATATCTGGAGTTTTATCATACTTATTATCATCCTTCAAACAGCTATATTTATTTGTATGGTGATCTTGATATGGAAAAAGCACTCAATTGGATGGATCATGAGTACTTAAGTCATTACGAGAAAAAAGAGATTGACTCAGCAGTTACACTTCAAAAGCCGTTCAACAAGATGAAGGAGATTTCGCTGTGTTATGCAGCTTCTGAGGATGACGATGAGGGTACTTATTTTACATGGTCAAAGGTTGTGTCAAATGCACTTGATCTTGAAAAGTATCTTGCATTTCAGGTTTTAGAGTATGTTCTTCTTGATGCACCTGGTGCGCCTCTTAAACAGGCACTTCTTGATGCTGGAATCGGTGTAGATATTTATGGAGGCTTCGAGGATGGTATTTTGCAGCCATCATTTGAGGTTACTACAAAAGGTGCCAGACAAGAGCAAAGAGAAGTCTTTGTGGAGACAATTGAGGCAACGTTAAGAAAGCTTGCAGAGGAAGGCTTACAGAAGCGTTCACTTCTTGCTGGTTTAAACAGCTTACAGTTTCGCTTAAAAGAAGGCGATTTTGGCCGTTGGCCGAAAGGTCTTATGTATGGACTGGATCTTTTTGACAGCTGGCTTTATGATGACAATGCTGCATTTTTGCTTTTAGAGACGCAGGATGCGATGGATGAACTCTACAAAAAGGCAGAGGGAAGCTATTTTGAGCAGCTGATAAAAGAGTGTCTGATTGACAATTCATTTGGTGTTGTGGCAATGGCTGTGCCAAAGGTTGGTCTTGATGCTGAAAATGAAGAAAAGACAGCAGAGAAGCTTCGTGTTTATAAAGATTCTCTCTCAAAAGAAGAGATTGAAGAAATTGTGCGTCACACAAAGGAGTTAAAGGAATATCAGGAAACTCCAAGCACGAAAGAAGAACTTGAGACTATTCCTATGCTGACACGCGCAGATATTAAGCGTGATGTGCTGCCGCTTTATAATGAAGAGCGAAGCATGGATGGAGTGAAGGTATTATTTCACGAGATGTCAACAAAAAAGATCGGCTATTTGGAGCTTGTATTTGATGCTGATTTTGCAGATCTTTCAGAGCTTCCATATCTGTCTTTATTAAAACAGATTTTAGGTGTTGTAGCAGCAGGAGAATACAGCTATACAGAGCTGATGGATGAGGTTAATATTCATACGGGTGGCATTGATCCGGGCTTTGTTGTGCTGCAGCCAGAGACAGGAAGACCAACTGTGCGTTTCTCCTTCCGCATAAAGGCATTTTATCATGAGCTTGAGACAGCAGTTAACCTTACAGCTAAGATGATGTATCAGTCTGATCTTGCAAATGAGAAGCGTCTGTTAGAGATAATCGGTGAGACGCGTTCACAGCTGTATGAGCGCCTAAAGAGTGCTGGACATAATACGTCAATCAAGAGGGCATCCTCCTATCACAGTGAGTCAGGCTACTTAAATGAGATTATGACGGGTATTTCGTTCTATGAATTTTTAAATGATTTGTATGATCACTTCGAAGAACGAAAGGGTATGATAATTGAGAAGCTGCGCGCTGTCAGCCATCAACTGTTTAATAAAAGAGCGCTTCTTGTCAGCTTTACCGCAGATAAGGAAGGCTATGATGTTTTAGAAAAGGCAATGGATACGCTTATCAGGCAGATGCCAGATGAGCCTTTTGTAAAGGCAGATTGGAATATGCCGCTTGAAAAGAAAAATGAGGGCATATGCTGTGCATCACAGATTCAATTTGTGGGAAGAACAGGCAATTATAAGGATGCCGGGCTGCCATTTAGAGGATCACTTCTTGTGCTGCAAAACATCTTAAATTATGATTATCTTTGGATACGTCTGCGCGTCAAGGGCGGTGCTTATGGCTGTATGTCCGGTTTTGGACGTGATGGTGACTGTTATATGGTATCTTATCTTGATCCTAAGCTTGCCGAAACAAATGAAGTATATGATAAGCTTCCAGAATATCTTGAGCAGTTTGATCAGGATGAGAGAAGTATGGACCGATATGTTATAGGTGCAATTAGTGAGATGGACATTCCGAAAAATCCAGCAGCGCTTGGTGTGCGTGGTCTTACTGCGTATTTAAGTGGAATCACAAGAGAGCAGCTTCAAAAGGAGCGAGATGAAGTGATTGATACAGATGCCAAGGAAATTCGTGCACTTGTGCCGTATGCGAAAGCGGTACTTTCTAATAATTGCCTTTGCGTAGTTGGAAATGAAAACAAGATAAAAGAAAACAGCTCACTTTTTACAACGGTACGATCATTGTAGTTTGCTACACTGGAAAGGAAATAAAATATGGAAAAACAGAAAAAATCAGGCTTTATTGCACTGGTCGGACGTCCAAACGTGGGAAAGTCCACGTTGATGAATCATCTGATTGGACAAAAGATTGCGATCACATCAAGAAAGCCTCAGACAACGAGAAATCAGATCCGCACCGTCTATACAGATGAGCGCGGTCAGGCCGTTTTTCTGGATACGCCGGGCATCCATAAGGCACAGAATCGTCTGGGCACATATATGGTAGAGGTTGCGCAGAAAACATTTTCACAGGCTGACATTGTCATGTGGCTTGTTGAGCCGACCACCTTTATCGGAAGAGGCGAACAGGAGATTGCAAAGAAGCTTCGCCAGCTCAAGTGTCCTGTCTTTTTGATCGTCAACAAGACTGATACAGTAAAGAAGGAAGCAGTGGCAGAGTGCATCAAGGCATACCGTCAAATTGCAGACTTTAATGAGGTGGTAGCCGTTTCTGCACTTAGAAGTGTCAATACAGATACACTGCTTGATACTGTATTTCGTTATCTGCCGTATGGCCCAATGTATTATGATGAGGATACTGTCACTGATCAGCCAATGCGTCAGATTGCAGCAGAGATGATTCGAGAGAAGGCACTTAGACGTCTTCAGGAAGAAATTCCGCACGGCATTGCAGTTACAATCGAGCAGATGAAAGAGCGCCCGGATGGCTCTGTGATGGATATCGAAGCATCCATTATATGTGAGCGTGAGTCTCATAAGGGAATCATTATCGGCAAGGGCGGCTCGATGCTAAAAGCAATCGGAAGTGATGCACGTCGTGACATCGAAGACATGCTTGAGATGAAGGTTAATTTAAAGCTGTTTGTCAAGGTGCGTAAGGACTGGCGCGACAGCGACCTTTACATGAAGAACTTTGGATATCACGAGGACGAGAAGTAAGCTTATAGAAAGGAAAACAAATGGATACCGTAACAGTGAACGGAATGGTTCTGTCTGCCATGCCAATAGGTGAATATGACAGGCGAATTGTGCTTTTGACAACAGATCTTGGGCGAATCAGCGCATTTGTGCGTGGGGCAAGACGGCCAAATAGTTCGCTGTTAGCTGCGGCACGTCCATTTTCCATGGGTATATTTACACTGCATGCCGGACGAGATTCGTACACAGTACAGGCTGCTTCAATAAAGGAGTATTTTGAGGCAGTCAGTTCTGACGTGACTAAGATGGCATATGGCTGCTATTTCCTTGAGGCAGCAGGTTTTGCCTCAGAGGAAAATGATGATGGAAGAGAATTGCTGAATCTTCTTTATTTCTCATTAAAGGCATTGGAGAATCAGGCTATTCCAGATGAGCTTGTGCGTCTTGTTTATGAGCTTCGTCTGTTTTTAGTGATGGGTGTTTATCCGCAGGTATTTGAGTGCAGTGTATGTAAAAGCAAACTCACAAAAGGCTGGCTGTCTGTCGAGCGGGGAAATTGTGTCTGTGAAGAATGTGCAAAAAGAAAAAATGAGGCACATACATCGGCGCGTCTTTATCTGGATGAATCAGCTATGTATACGCTTCAGTATATTCTGACGGCTCCAATCGGCAGACTTTACACATTCTGTCTTGAAGAGCCAGTTAAGCGTACACTTTATGATCTGACAGTGAAATGGCGCAGACGATACTTTTCAAGAGAGTTTAAATCATTGCAGGTTCTTGAGGAGATGGTGCACTTTATGGGCACTTTGTAAGCCATTTTGCCTGCTTTTTATGTGATTAGAGCAGATTGCTGACACATTTGTAAAGAAATGTTAAAGAAATAGGAAGATTTTATACTTGAAATATTCGCCAAGATACCATAGAATGTATAAAAGATAAGTCTCTGCCGAAAAGAGGCAGTAATGAGAGGAAAGAAAAGTATGAGAAACAGGATGATACGGATAAAAATAGCCAGTCTTATGGCAGGGCTTGTGGCGGCGGTCAGTTTAGAAGGCTGTGGATTGTTTACGAAGTCATATGACTTCACAGAAGCCGAAAACAGCATTTACGTGGAAGACAATGCTACAATCCGTGCTGCCATGATTTCTGACTTTGATAAGGATTACTACAGTATCGACGAGCTTGCAGGTGTGGCACAGCAGGAGGCGCTGTCTTTCAACAAAAATGTGTATGACTGCTCCTATTATAGCTATGATCAGATGACAAAGGAAGAAAAAGAAAGTATTCTTCTTCCAGTGTGCTACGAAAAGGCAGTAGTGAAGGACAAAAAAGCAAGCGTCGTATTTACGTATGCAAATGGTGATACCTATACAGGCTTTAATTCTGCTGAGATTCAAAATGCCGGTGGAAGCAAGCTTTACACATCACAGCTTGGCAGCAGTACCATGGCACTTAGCGGCGATTTTGTCACAAGCGATGGTCAAAAGCATATCAGCAGTGAAGATTTGATGAAAAAGACAGATTATTGTCTTGTGTACGCAGATTACCCTGTAACTGTATTTGGTGAGCATGATATTGCATATGTTTCCCCCAATGTTACAGTTCTGGCATCAAACTGTGCCCAGATCACTGGCAATGACGGTGGGTATATCATTTTCAAGTAGTCACAGTGAGCAAAGCGCAATCTTTCGTTTTGCGAACAGTAACTTTATAAAACATTTTTGGAGGAAGAACGATTATGGAAAAGACATTAGAGAAAATTGTAGCTCTTGCAAAGTCCAGAGGCTTTGTATATCCAGGATCTGAGATTTACGGCGGTCTGGCAAATACATGGGATTATGGTAATCTCGGTGTTGAACTTAAGAATAATGTAAAAAAGGCATGGTGGCAGAAGTTTGTTACTGGCAATCCTTATAATGTAGGTGTAGACTGTGCAATCCTGATGAACCCACAGACATGGGTAGCTTCAGGTCATCTGGGCGGTTTCTCTGATCCGTTAATGGACTGTAAGTGCTGCCATGAGCGTTTCCGTGCTGATAAGCTGATTGAGGATTACTATGCTGAGCAGGGACAGGAGCCGGAAAAGCCAATTGACGGCTGGACAACACAGGAGATGAAGGAGTTCATCGATGAGAAGAATATTTGCTGTCCGACATGCGGAAAGCATGATTTCACTGATATTCGTCAGTTTAATTTGATGTTTAAGACATTCCAGGGTGTTACTGAGGATGCAAAGAATACCGTATATCTTCGTCCGGAGACTGCACAAGGTATCTTCGTAAACTTCAAAAATGTACAGAGAACATCACGTAAGAAGCTTCCATTTGGTATTGGCCAGATCGGAAAGTCCTTCCGTAACGAGATTACACCAGGAAACTTTACATTCCGTACAAGAGAGTTCGAGCAGATGGAGTTAGAGTTCTTCTGTGAGCCAGGTACTGATCTTGAGTGGTTCCAGTATTGGCGTCAGTACTGCATCGACTGGTTAAAGAGCCTTGGCATCAAGGAAGACGAGATGCGTGCAAGAGATCATTCTCCTGAGGAGCTGTGCTTCTATTCTAAGGGAACAACTGATATCGAGTTCTTATTCCCGTTTGGATGGGGTGAGCTTTGGGGTATCGCAGACCGTACCGATTACGATTTAACTCAGCATCAGAACACATCTGGTGAGGATATGACCTACTTTGATGATGAGAAGAAGGAGCGTTACATTCCATATGTTATCGAGCCATCTCTTGGAGCTGACCGTGTAACACTGGCATTCCTTTGTGCAGCATATGACGAGGAAGAGTTAGAGGGCGGCGATGTTCGTACTGTTCTTCATTTCCATCCGGCATTGGCACCAGTAAAGATCGGTGTGCTTCCGCTTTCTAAGAAGCTCAATGATGGTGCTATGAAGGTATATGAGCAGCTTATCAAAAAGTACAACTGTGAGTTTGATGACCGCGGTGCAATTGGAAAGCGTTACAGAAGACAGGATGAGATCGGAACACCGTTCTGCATCACCTATGACTTTGATTCTGAGACTGATGGCTGCGTAACTGTTCGTGATCGTGATACCATGAAGCAGGAGCGTGTTGCTATTGCAGATCTTAAGGCATATTTCGAAGAAAAGTTTGATTTCTAAATAGTTTTGCAACTAAACCCAAAGGCGGGTACCGGAGAAATCCGGCCTGTCTTTGGGCTTTTTTTATATGTGCAATATGAACGGAAGAGAAAGAAAAAAATCGGCACTTTGTCACTTTACCATAGCGCATTGTATAAATACACAAAAACACACTAAAAAATTTATTTTATTTTTAAAAAACACATATTGACGTAATTTAATTCATGTAGTACCATATACATGTCGGTTTTCAAAGCCGGTAACAAAAATCCACCCGATCGACATCAGTGTATTTGACATCTCTAGGTTTCGGGTGGGCAGGTAGAGTAGAGTGAAAATCAGTATTCACTCCGATGTCCGAAAAATAGAGTTGGATATTGTAAGAGGTCGCTCCAGAGCGGCAGATTGAGAGGTCATAATGTCTTACGTAGATGAAGTGCTGCAGAAGGTTGCAGAGAAGAATCCAGGCGAGAAAGAGTTTCAGCAGGCAGTTAAGGAAGTTCTTGATTCCCTTCGTCCGGTAATTGAGGCAAATGAGGAGCAGTACCGCAAAGATGCTTTGCTTGAAAGAATGACAGAGCCAGAGCGTATTATTACATTCCGTGTACCGTGGGTAGATGACAACGGACAGGCTCATGTAAATAGAGGTTTCCGTGTACAGTTTAACAGTGCAATCGGACCGTACAAGGGTGGACTTCGTCTTCACCCATCTGTAAATCTTGGTATTATCAAGTTCCTTGGTTTTGAGCAGACCTTTAAGAACTCACTGACAGGACTTCCAATCGGAGGCGGCAAGGGTGGTTCTGATTTTGATCCGAAGGGCAAGTCAGACCGTGAAATTATGAAATTCTGCCAGAGCTTTATGACAGAGCTGTATCGTCACATTGGCGCAGATACAGATGTACCGGCTGGTGACATTGGTGTAGGCGGAAGAGAGATTGGCTATCTGTATGGACAGTATAAGAGACTGACTGGTCTGTACGAGGGCGTTTTAACTGGTAAGGGTCTGACATACGGTGGTTCTCTTGCAAGAACAGAGGCTACTGGTTATGGTCTTGTATATATGGTTCGCGAGATGCTGTTAAATGCAGGTATGACCATGGAAGGAAAGACAGTTGCTGTTTCTGGTTCAGGAAATGTTGCAATTTACACAACTGAGAAGGCTCAGCAGTATGGCATGAAGGTTGTTACATTAAGTGATTCTAACGGTTGGATTTATGATCCAAACGGCATTGATCTTGACCTTGTAAAGCAGATCAAGGAAGTTCGCCGCGGAAGAATCAAAGAGTACGCAGAAGCAAAACCGGGTGTTGAGTATCATGAAGGCAAGGGTGTATGGAGCGTTAAGTGTGATATCGCACTTCCATGCGCAACTCAGAATGAGTTAGACCTTGAGGATGCAAAGCAGTTAAAGGCAAATGGATGCTTCCTTGTAGCAGAGGGTGCAAACATGCCATCCACCAGAGAGGCAACAGACTTCTTCTTAGAGAGTGGAATGATGTTCATGCCAGGAAAGGCTGCAAACGCAGGTGGTGTTGCAACATCTGCACTTGAAATGAGCCAGAATAGCGAGAGACTTTCCTGGACATTCGAGGAAGTAGACGAGAAGCTGCACAACATCATGATCAATATCTTCAAGAAGGTAGACGAAGCAGCAAAGAAATACGGCTACGAAGGAAACTATGTAATGGGTGCAAACATCGCAGGTTTCGAGAAGGTCGTAGAAGCTATGAACGCACAGGGTATTGTATAATCCCCCCAACATAATAAATATATTAATAAGAGCCGGGCAGTGCTGCCCGGCTCTTATTGTTCCCAAAATTTTCACAATTTTTTTTCACAAATGTATTGACAATACGTCTCGATAGTGCTATTTTATAATCGTTAGCACTCAGGGATGATGAGTGCTAATAGAAACAAAGGAAAAGGAAGTGAGCTTGTGGAACTAGATGACAGAAAATGGAAGATTTTTACAGCAATCATTAAAAATTATCTGGAGACTGGTGAACCGGTAGGCTCACGGACGATTTCTAAGTACACGGACTTAAACTTAAGTTCAGCCACGATTAGAAATGAGATGGCAGATCTTGAGGAGATGGGGCTTATCATTCAGCCACATACATCTGCCGGACGAATCCCGTCGGATAAGGGCTATCGCCTGTATGTGGATCATCTGATGAAGACACGTGAAAAGGAAAACAATGAGCTTCAGGAAGTTGTAGTCAAGAGAGTAGACCGGCTTGAGCTTTTGCTAAAGCAGATGGTTAAGGTTCTTGCAGCAAATACCAATTATGCGACGATGATTACAGGACCGCAGGTTGGTACAAATAAGCTTAAGTTTTTACAGCTTTCACGAATGGAGGAAGGAAAGCTTTTAGCTGTTATCGTAGTCGAAGGAAATCTTGTAAAGAACACGATTTTAAATATCGAAAGCGACATCAGCGAGGAAGAGCTTCTTAAATTAAATGTCCTCATTAATAGCGCCTTGAATGGGTTGACGATAGACCAGATTAATCTGGGAATCATCACACAGCTAAAGGAGCAGGCAGGAGATTACAGCTGTGTTGTAGGAAGTGTGCTTGAGGCGGTCGCAGAGGCGATCAAACATGAATCGGCACCGGTAATTTATACGAGCGGTGCAAATAATATATTCCGTTACCCAGAACTTTCGGATGAGAAAAATGCACAGCGTCTGATTTCCACATTTGAGGAAAAGGAAGAGCTTGCAAAGCTGCTTGAGGATAATTTAGATAAGAACTCGGAGAGCGGTTCACAGAGCAATTCGGGCATTCAGGTTTATATCGGTGAGGAGAACGGCATGCAGGACATGAAAGACTGCAGCGTAGTAACCGCAAGATATGATTTGGGTGATGGCGTTCAGGGAACTCTTGGTGTGGTAGGACCAAAGCGTATGGATTACGAAAAGGTTGTAGGCACATTGAAGAATTTAAGAGATCAGCTGGATGCAATTTATAAAAAAAATGAACCTTAGGTCAGGCCTGAGGAAAGATCCTGAAAAACAGGAGATAGAAAGGCGGATGTATCGTGACAGACATGGAAAAAGAAACAGTTGCTGATGAGATTCTTGAAGAGACCGAGCAGGAGGCTGCTGAAGATATGAGTCAGGAGCAGACAGATGCACAGGCTGCCGAGAATCAGCCGGATGACAAGGATGTGCAGACAGATGATAAGAAGCGCTTCTTTGGCAAGAAAAAAGATAAGAAAGATAAGCAGATCGAAGATCTGACAGCGCAGCTTGATGATTTGAGAAAACGTAATCTTGCAGAGTTTGAGAATTTCCGCAAGAGAACTGAAAAAGAAAAATCAACCATGTTCGACATGGGAGCAAAGTCAGTTGTAGAGAAGCTTCTTCCAATTATAGATAACTTCGAGCGTGGATTCGCAGGTCTTAGCGAGGAGCAGATGAGCGATCCATTTGTAAGCGGTATGGATATGGTTTACAAGCAGCTTGTAAAAGCACTTGCAGATATGGGTGTTGAGCCTATTGAAGCAGTTGGCAAGCCATTTGATCCAAACCTGCACAACGCTGTGATGCATGTTGAGGATGAGAACCTTGGCGAAAACACAGTTGCTCAGGAGTTCCAGAAAGGCTATTTATATCATGGAAGTGTTGTAAGACATTCTATGGTACAGGTTGCAAATTAAAGTTAGCATATTAGACGCAGCAAAAGCTGCATATTTGATAAAGAAAGATTTGATTACAAAACATTAAAAGATCAATCTAGGAGGAAATTAGATTATGGGAAAGATTATTGGTATTGACTTAGGTACTACAAACTCTTGTGTAGCAGTTATGGAAGGTGGAAAGCCAGTTGTTATCACAAATACAGAGGGTGTTCGTACAACACCATCCGTTGTTGCATTTACAAAGACTGGTGAGCGTCTTGTAGGTGAGCCGGCAAAGCGTCAGGCTGTTACAAATGCAGACCATACTATTTCTTCTATTAAGAGACATATGGGTACTGATTATAAAGTAACAATTGATGATAAGAGATATACTCCTCAGGAGATCTCCGCAATGATCCTTCAGAAGTTAAAGGCAGATGCAGAGGCTTATCTGGGTGAGAAGGTAACTGAGGCAGTCATCACTGTTCCGGCATATTTCAACGATGCACAGCGTCAGGCAACAAAGGATGCTGGTAAGATTGCAGGTCTTGATGTAAAGCGTATCATCAACGAGCCTACAGCAGCAGCTTTAGCATATGGTCTTGATAACGAGCATGAGCAGAAGATCATGGTATACGACCTTGGTGGTGGTACATTCGATGTTTCTATCATTGAGATTGGTGATGGCGTTATCGAAGTATTAGCAACTGCTGGTGACAACCACTTAGGTGGAGATGACTTTGATAACAAGGTTACTCAGTGGATGTTAGACGAGTTCAAGAAGACTGAGGGTGTTGATCTGTCTAACGATAAGATGGCACTTCAGAGATTAAAGGAAGCAGCAGAGAAGGCAAAGAAAGAGCTGTCTACCGCTACTACCACAAATATCAACCTTCCGTTCATCACCGCTACTGCTGAGGGACCGAAGCACTTAGATATGACACTGACAAGAGCAAAATTCGATGAGCTGACTGCAGATCTGATCGCTCGTACTGAGAGACCAGTAAGAGAGGCTCTTGAGGGTGCTGGACTGACAGCAGCAGAGCTTGATAAGGTTCTTCTTGTAGGTGGTTCAACACGTATGATTTCCGCACAGGATAAGGTTCGTGCACTGACTGGTAAGGAGCCGTCTAAGACACTGAACCCAGATGAGTGTGTAGCAATCGGTGCTTCCATTCAGGGTGGTAAGTTAGCAGGTGATTCAGGTGCAGGTGATATCCTTCTGCTTGATGTTACTCCGTTAACTCTTTCAATCGAGACTATGGGTGGTGTTGCTACTCATCTGATCGAGAGAAATACTACAATCCCGACAAAGAAGAGCCAGATCTTCTCTACCGCAGCTGATAATCAGACAGCAGTAGATATCAACGTTGTACAGGGTGAGAGACAGTTTGCACGTGACAACAAGTCCTTAGGACAGTTCCGTCTGGACGGTATCGCACCAGCAAGAAGAGGTGTTCCGCAGATCGAAGTTACTTTCGATATCGATGCAAACGGTATTGTAAATGTATCTGCTAAGGATCTTGGAACTGGTAAGGAGCAGCACATCACCATCACTGCAGGCTCCAACATGTCTGATTCTGATATCGAGAAGGCTGTTAAGGAAGCAGCTGAGTTCGAGGCACAGGATAAGGCTCGTAAGGAAGGCGTAGATGCTCGTAATGAGGCAGATTCCTTCGTATTCCAGACTGAGAATGCAATGAAGGAAGTTGGCGATAAGCTGGATCCGACCTTAAAGGGTCAGGTAGAGAGCGACCTTCAGGCACTGAAGGATCTGGTAGCTTCTACCGATATCAACAACGTAACACCAGATCAGACTGAGCAGTTAAAGGCAAAGACTGAGACATTAAAGAACAGTGCACAGCAGCTGTTCTCCAAGATGTATGAGCAGGCACAGGCAGCTCAGGGTGGCGCACAGGCAGGCCCAGACATGAACGCAGGTGCAGGTTCCTCATCTTCTTCTGACGATGTTGTTGATGGAGACTACAAGGAAGTTTAATAAAAAAACGCTTAATTAGAAAGTTTGAAAAAAATATCAACTGTGGGTTGAAATAATTAAGAAGTTTTAGTAAGATAAAAAATGGCATTGCTCTTGGGGACTTCTCCAGGAGTTTTGCCATGTTAAGAGTAAGAAAAGTATTGGTAGCCCTTTTGGCCGAAGCGGCTTTGAGCGGTTGCCCAGATGGGAGTATTTATGGCAGAGAAGAGAGATTACTACGAAGTCCTTGGTGTAGCGAAGGACGCTGATGATGCCGCCATAAAAAAGGCATACAGAGAGATTGCCAAGAAGTATCATCCGGATATTAACCCGAGCGCAGAAGCTGCAGAAATTTTTAAGGAGGCCTCAGAGGCTTACAGTGTATTAAGTGATAAGGAAAAGCGTGCACAGTATGATCAGTTTGGTCATGCAGCATTTGATGGCAGCGGCGGAGGCTACGGCGGTGGTTTTAGTGGCTTTAGCGGCGATATGGGAGACATCTTTGGAGATATCTTTGGAGATTTATTTGGCGGCGGACGAAGCAGAAGAAATGACGGTCCTATGAAGGGCGCAAATCTTCGAACAGCAGTACGTATTACTTTTGATGAGTCTGTAAAGGGCTGTGAGAAGGAGCTTAAGTTAAATCTTAAGGATCCTTGTCAAACTTGTCATGGCTCAGGTGCAAAGCCAGGAACTTCTCCTATTACTTGTCCGAAATGTCAGGGACGCGGCCAGATTACAATCACACAGCAGTCAATGTTTGGTATGGTTCGTAACGTTCAGGTCTGCCCGGATTGTCATGGAAGCGGTAAGATCATAAAGGACAAGTGTACGGATTGTCGTGGTACCGGATATCAGACAAAGTTAAAGACCATTCAGGTTACGATTCCAGCTGGTATTGACAATGGTCAGAGTATTCGCATCCGCGGAAAGGGTGAGCCTGGTATTAACGGCGGCGAGTGGGGTGATCTTCTTGTTGAGGTTGCAGTATCACAGCATCCGATCTTTAGACGTCAGGACTACGATATTTTCTCAACAGTGCCAGTATCTTTTGTACAGGCTGCGCTTGGTGCAACGATTAGAATTGATACAATTGACGGTCAGGTGGAGTATGAGCTTAAAGCAGGAACTCAGACTGATACGCAGGTACGTTTAAGAGGCAAGGGTGTTCCGAGTCTTCGCAACAAAAATGTACGTGGTGATCATTATGTTACTTTTGTAGTACAGGTACCAACCAGTATGACAAAGGAGCAAAAAGAGGCACTGCAGGCATTTGGTGAGGCGATGAATGGCAAGACGACTGCCAATACAACGACAACTAAGAAAAAGCATCCAATCAAAGATTTCTTTGAAAAAGATAAGGATAAATAAATAGTTTTTAGCAGGGAGAGCTGCTGCAAAATGGATGTCATCATCCGTGGAGCGGCAGCTCTTTTTGGGCTATTGTCTTTTAATAGCAGAAGGGAGAAGCGTGGACATGATAACAATACGAAAAGCCAAGCTGACTGATCTTGATCGCATGATGGAAATTTATGCTAGGGCAAAGCGATTTATGGATAGTACTGGAAACACAACGCAGTGGGAGATTGGTTATCCAACACGAAAAATGATACAGGATGATATTGAAAATGGATACAGCTTTGTCTGCATGGGAGAGGATAACATTCCCCATGCAGCATTTAAGTTCTTTGTGGGAGAAGATCCAACGTATCGCGTGATCGAGCAGGGCAGCTGGAAAAATGACAATACATACGGAACAATTCATCGTGTTGCAAGTGACGGTACAATCAAGGGAGTATTTTCACAGATAGTTTCCTTTTGCGAAGTGATTTGCCCAGAGCTTCGCGCCGATACCCATAAGGATAACAATGTCATGCAGCATTTGTTTGAAAAGAATGGATTTGAGCGCTGTGGTGTTATATATGTAGAGAATGGAACACCGCGATTTGCTTATCAGCGCTGTGCGCGATAAAATAACGTGGCATTAAAGTTACGGGAGGCAAAGAAGAAAATGACAAAAATACTACTGGTAGAGGACGATGGCCAAATCGCTGCGTATCTAGGTGAACTGCTTCGCGCAGAGGGTTTTGATACGCAAATTGCAGGCTCTAAAAAAGAGGCGGGCGAATGTCTTTTGGCACAAGCTTTTGATCTGGTGCTCCTTGATGTAAGTCTGCCGGATGGAAATGGCTTTTCTATCTGTGCAGAAATAAAAAAAGAATACGAGATTCCGGTGATCTTTCTGACTGCATCAGGTGATGAGTACAGCGTAGTCGCAGGCCTTGATATGGGTGCAGATGACTACATAGCTAAACCGTTTCGCCCTCGTGAGCTGATCTCAAGAATCCGCTCAGTTCTTCGCCGCTGCAAAAAAGAACAGCGCATTTTAAGCTGTGGCGATCTTAGGGTCAATGTGTCATCAGCAACAGTGACAAAAGGCGAAAAAGAGCTGTTCTTATCAGCACTTGAGTATCGTCTGCTGCTTCTTTTACTGCAGAATAAAGGTCAGATTTTGACGAGAAATCAGCTACTTGAGGAGATATGGGATGCATCTGGCGAATATGTAAATGACAATACGCTGTCTGTGTATATGAAGCGTCTGCGTGAGAAGATTGAGGAAAATCCACAAAGTCCACGCCTGCTTCATACGATTCGAGGTATTGGATATCGCATGGAAGATCGGGCAGAGCAATAAAAAGGGGAAAAATTATATGAGACCAGAATACCATAAATTAATCATGGCAGACAGTATGCTTGCAGCCGCCGCACTTATCGTTTTCATTGTGTGGGGTTGGCAGGCTGCTGTCTGCATTCTTTTTTCAGCACTTGTGTTGTCGAGTGTGTTTGTATCAGAGATTCGCAGGCGTGAGGCGCAGGCATCTAGTCTGTCAGACGAGATCGACCGTATTCTTTATGGGGAAGAACACTGGAATCTGGACGAATACAGCGAGGGAGAGCTTGCCATTTTGCAGGATAAAGTACGAAAACTTGTCATAAGACTGCGTGAGCAGGCAGATCAGCTTCAAAAAGAAAAGAATTTTCAGGCAGAGATGATGGCTGATATTTCTCATCAATTAAAAACACCGCTTACTGCAATGCGTCTGATGATCAGCAGCATTAGAAAGCTTGAGGGAAGCGGAGAGGACGAAGTGCGCCAGCGTGCAAGACGTCTTACCGAGATGCAGCAGCTTGTAGATCGTGTAGATTCGCTTGTTGTAGTGCTTCTTAAGATGGCAAAGCTTGATTCAGGAACTGCTATTCTTCAGAAGGAGAAGATTTTTATTAAGGAGCTTATTTTACATAGTGCAGAGCCGCTTGCGATTTCCATGGACTTGCATGGTGTGAAGCTTTGTCTGAATGGAAATGACACAGACAGCTTTTTTGGTGATTTTGGCTGGAGTGCAGAGGCAATTACTAATATCTTGAAAAATGGCATCGAGCATATGGAAAACGGTGGCAATCTTTATGTTAGCTGGTCTGAAAAGTCTGTATACAGCGAAATTGAGATTGAGGATGAGGGAAACGGCATAAGCGATGAGGAACTGCCACATATTTTTGAGCGATTTTACAGAGGGAAAACGGCGCGCCACAGCGGATTTGGAATTGGTATGGCAATGGCACAGAGTATCTTTGCAAAACAAAATGGAACAATTAAGGCGCAAAACAGAGAGGAGGGCGGCGCAAAATTTGTCATTCATGTGCGCAAGTGAGGCGTTGCCTCCCGGGAGGTTATGAAAAGCCCATCGGCGTAATGGTTTCGTCGACGTCTCTTTTCCGCGGGCACCTGTTACCATATTTATTATTGTATATTATTTTGAAAGTCCCGCTACAACGTTCCGTCTCGTGAAAGCCATTCGCCTCAGGGCTTTGCCATGAAGTATTGGCTTGCCTTGCAAACTGCAATAGTGACAAAATTGTCACCGAAAAGTAAGTGAGTTGTCACTTACAGCGTGTACCATAATAATTGAAAACGAAAGATCATAAGATCAGGAGGGATGAGAATGGAAATTTTGCGGGCATCACATTTGTGTAAGACATATGGAAAGGGCGAGAATGAAGTAAGAGCGCTCGATGATGTCTCTTTTTCAATCGAAAAGGGAGAGTTTGTTGCAATTGTTGGTACATCTGGTTCTGGAAAGTCTACGCTGATGCACATATTAGGCGGAGTGGATCGTCCAGACAGCGGAAGTGTGTACATGGACGGACAGGATATATATAAGCAAAATGATGAGCAGCTGGCAATTTTTCGCCGCAGGCAGGTGGGACTGATTTATCAGTTTTATAACTTAATTCCTGTGCTTGATGCTGTTGAAAATATGACACTTCCGGCGCTTCTTGACGGTCGAAAGGTGGAAAAATCGCGCATCAATCAGATGATAAATGATCTTGGCTTAAAAGGGCGTGAGCATCATCTTCCAAATCAGCTATCTGGTGGTCAGCAGCAGCGTGTTTCAATTGGACGGGCGTTAATCAATTCGCCAACTGTGATTTTAGCCGATGAGCCGACTGGAAATCTTGATTCGAAGAACAGTCAGGAAATCATGAATCTTCTTCGATTGTCGAATGAAAAATATCATCAGACCTTGATTATTATCACGCACGACGAGGAGATTGCAAACTGGGCGAAGCACTTAATCCGCATCGAGGATGGGCGGATTTGCAGAGATGAGGTGATCCGCTGATGAAGATTTTATTTTTGTATACAAAGAGGATGTTAGCAGCGAATAAGGCGAGAACGGCAGTCACATTTGCGGGAATTGTTTTGTCATTTGCATTGCTGACAGCAGTACTTACGGGAACCTCAAGTCTGTTTCATTTTTTCAGCGAATATATGAAAATGCGCGATGGCGATTATTATGGCGTGATTTATAATTGTGACGAAGAAGATGAGGCGCGCTTGGCACAGTCTGGGGAAGTGATGCAGATCTGTCGCATGGGCATTGTCGGCGTTGCCGAGAAGAATTTTGGTATTGAACATGAAGTTTCGCTGTCGAATAGAGTTTATGTGGCGATCGGAAGCGTAAATGCAGACTTTTTTGCTACGATGGGCGTAAGGTTGATTGAAGGGCGTTTGCCGGAAAATGACAGCGAAGTCATTATCCCACAAATGATGACAACAGCTGGAAAAGAATTTCATATTGGAGATACAATCACCTGGCAGATTGGCGAGCGTATTGGGTCAGATGGCAGAGTCATACAGCATCAGGAACAAAGAATCGAGGATCGAAGCAGTGCGGATTTTTGCGAGGAAGAGACGATACAGGTAGAACAGACAAAGACCTATACGATTGTCGGAGTTAGCACAAATCCCGGTTATCAAAAGTTTGCGGAGCCTTGTTATCTTGTGCTGACAACAGGGGTGCAGACAACGATTTCTGATATTTATTTAAAAACGAAAAGCATTGATGATACCAGCGACTTTATTGCAAAAAATTTTGGCGATCACCAGTCAAAGATCAATGAGACGCTTTTGCGTTATTTTGGGCAAGGTGTCTCCGATATCCGCTATATGTTATTTGGTATGTGTGCAGTGTTAATGGTGGTGGTTGCGATTGCGAGCATTGCACTGATTTATAATTCGTTTTCGATATCTCTGACTGAGCGAACACGTCAGTTTGGGCTGTTTAAATCTATTGGTGCTACGCGCTTTCAGGTTATCGTGAGTGTCTTTCTGGAAGCGGGCTTTCTGGCAGTATCAGCGATTCCGGCAGGATTGCTAATTGGCTGTGTTGGTGTAAGCTGTGTATTTCGGCTTTTAAAGAACAGTTTTGATGCGATGATCAATTCAAATGGAGTCGCATATGTGGGAAGCATTTCGATGACCTTTTATACGCAAGTCTGGTATCTTGTGGTTGCAGCTGTGACAGGGCTCATCACCATTTTGATCTCTGCGATGGTGCCAGCCATGCGTGCTGGACGGATTTCTCCGATCGAGGCGATTCGCCAGACAAATGATATTAAGGATCATAAGTTTGCAAGGAATATACGTGGACGCGGTATCTTAGGAATGGTGTTTGGCGTGGGCGGTCTGATTGCACACCGCAATGCAAAGCGCAATAAAAAATCATACCGTGCGATTAGTTTTTCTCTGGCGATCTGTCTGTTTTTGTTTCTTGGTGGAAGCGGATTTATCTACTACATGCGTCTGAGTATGAAGGGACTGAATGTTCCGTATTATTATAATTATCATATTCAGTTTAACAGTATTTATAATGATACATTTGATCAAGAATATCTCACACAGGAATTTCGAGAGAAGCTTGTTGGTCAGCTAAGAACGTCATCGAGTATTATAGAGGCGGTCTATATTCGCAAGGCCAATTTGCATATTGTGGTGGATGAGAGTAATTTGACAAATGTAGGAAAACTTGCTGTAGGGGAATATATTGTGGATGGTCAGATGCATTATCGCGATCAAATTTATTTTGTGGAAGACACACAATATGAGGCTTATTTAAAACAGCTCGGACTAAATCCAGAGGAATATTTGAGGTCTGAAAATCCAAAGCTTTTGATTTTAAATGCCGTAAAGGGCGCAGCTGATTTTGATGATGGACGAAGACGGTTTTATGAGGGATCTATGTTTCAGGATAGCAGCAAGCTGACTGAAATCTCAATCATGGAACAAAAGAAGATTGGAGATGCCTCATATGCTTATCCAGATCCTGAGGATCCAAGCATGATGATTTATTTGGTGGGAGATGGCAGGACTGCACAGTCAGACGATGATTTTAAAAAGTTTAAGGTTCCAGTGGAAGAGTCCATGGAAAAGCTTTCCTTTGAAATCGGAGAGACTGTAAAAGCAGAGGATTATCCATACTGGGCATGGGCAGGAGACTGGGGCTTTGTGCTGCCGCTTAGCGCCTATAATGAAGACCTGTTTATTACGCCGAATATTCAGGACTATGCGTATTTGAAAACAATTGATTCCGAGCGCGCATTAGAACTAATGTTAGAATTGAGAAATGAGTACGATGAATCATTTGATATTGGAATGCCGCCGCAAACTGATCAGTATGAAGCAAATATGATGCGCATTCTCAATGTGTGCTTGATGTGTTTTCTGATTCTAATTGTTCTTATTTCGCTGGCGAATATTGCCAATACAATCACGACAGCAGTGCGGCTTCGCACGAGGGAATATGCGATGATAAAAGCAGCAGGCTGCAGCAAGCACACATTTTTAAGAATGATTTTTGCGGAGAATTTAAGCTATACGCTTCGAGGCTTTGTGATAGGAGGGCTGATGGGCGCTCTGGCAAACTATAAGTCATATTCCTATTTGAAGTATTCTATCTACACAAATAAAATCATCCCAATTGGGCTGTATGCAGTCGGCGCCGCGGCATTTATACTTGTAATGATTTTTTCCACGGTGTATACGTGGCAAAAAGTAAGGAAAGGAAATATTTGCGAAGAGCTGCGGCAGGAGACAGTGTAGGGGAGTTGAAATCTCAGAAAGGAGATTTATGAAAAAACAAGCATTTGGAATTAGTATAGTATCAGTTGTAATCATAGGGATAGGAAGTCTGCTGTCAAGCTGTGATTTTCGGATGTCGGTAAAAGACCGTACTGGTGAGACACAAGAGTATACGGCTGAAAGCGCGGCCGCTGAAAATACACTGCCATTGGAGGTTGTGAAATATCAGTAGCTGGATATCAATCAGATTGGAAAAGTGCTGTATGATATGTCAGAAGAGCAGGTAGAGGACTATTTGCGGAACCAAGGGAAGGATCCGTACTTCTATTTGGGTGTTAGTACAAATGGCGAAGGCTTTTATTCGATCAATAGCGAATTGGGCGATTATTATACAACCGTATTAAGTACATTCTCAGATGACAGAACACTGGATTCCTATTTCTCAGCTGTCGACATTGGTGACACTTCTATTGATGCAATCGGGGCACAAATCGAGCAGTGCTTAAAAGATGCGGGCTTTTTGATTGCTTTTTGCGAAAAGTATGCGTTATGTGCAGAGGGATTAAATCAGCTGCAAAAGGATCTTTACGACGAAGAGGAATTTAAACTATATGCACCTGGTGCCGAAGTGGATGAAAATGGAATGCAGACGGGCGAGTTAAATAGCTGGGGAGAAGCTGATGAAGCCTATCTATTTTATTATTATATGGCGTATCATAATACTTATGTAGCTTCTGTTTCGGGAAGAAATCGAATTCAGATTGTATATAGTCCATCAAAGCATCAAGTTGTTTATGGAAATGGCAATCTGTGTCCAATTCTTACACAGGAGGTTGTTTCATCAAAAGAGGTGTACAGTCTTGATGAAAATGAGGCGATTGCGCTGGCAAAAAAAGCGTTGAGAGAGGCTGGAATAAAAGATGCCAGATTTGTGTCGGCAAAGCCTGTATATGTGAATAATTTTGGCGATATTTCGTTTGAGGATCAGACAATGACATTGATACCAGCGTGGAGAGTGGAATATACCGTTGAAAAGAATGGAAAAACTATCCGAAATTGGCTTCATTTGAATGCGGAAACGGGGGAAGTCTATGACAATACAATCAAATTATAGGCAAACAAATTACAAGCAGACGCGACGAAAGAATCTAAGAGGTCTTTTAAAAAGCGAAACATTCCGCTGCTTTTGTTCTTGGCATTTTTTACTAACGGTGTTTGGCGTCGTATGTGTGTGCATGTTAGGAATCTTCCAGACGCTTACGCAAGCGGTAAAGAATCAGCAGGTACGCGAACTTTTCAGCAGTGTGCAGGCAATTGAGCAAAGTCTGGTATTTGATCAGTATAAGTCATTGCTAGTTGCTGTATTGGCAGGACTTTATAGTTATACGTTTGCAAGAGATTATAATTATCACAATATAAGAAATTTGTTGGTACGTGTCTCGTATAAGGACTATGTCACTACAAAAGTGCTTGTAAACATTGGAGGAACAATTGCGTCTGTAATCATAGGTTTTTTGCTGACCAGTTTTTTGACGATTCCGGTTATGCCGCTTGAATCTAGCGCAGATATTTCATATAATTCGGATGCATTTCGCATACTAATGACAAATCCAAGCGGTGCAGTTTTGTACCTTGTTTTGCTTGGAACGAATTTTGGTCTTGCAGCCGCTGCGCTTACGACAGCAGGGATGGCGCTCTCTGTTTGGAGTCCGAATAGTTATGTTGCGATCGGCGGTTCCGTGCTTCTCTTTTATTTTCTGTATTCGGTTTCGTTATTGCTGCCAGACCGAGTTTCTTTTGAGTGGATTAGTTCTGGATTGCAAAGTCTTCCATCGGAAAATCCAATATGGGTAGCGGTATATCATCTTGGCTTTTTGCTCATATGCAATGTTTTTTCGGGACTATTTTTTTATTATGCCGTGAGAAAGAGGTATCAAAATGGAGATTTATAGAATTGCATGTTTGGTCGCAAAAAGCAATTTTATGCGCTGGAAAAAAGATGGCAGAATTTTGCTTACGTTTCTTTTAATGATTGTGTTAATGATACGCTATTTCAGCGGATTAAGCAGTTTTGGAATTAAGTATCATACAAAGATTACGCCATTTCTATTGTCCGTGGTATTTGCTGATTGCGATATCACGAATGGACTGCTAAAAATATTAGTTTGCTTTGGATGGGTTTGCTTGCTATGTGATGTTCCGGTACGTGATCCATTTTTGACCTATATCGTTCTTCGATCCGGCAGAAAGGGCTGGTGGCTGGGAGAAAATATTTACATTTGTGCATCAGCCTTTGGTTACACCGTCTTTTTATCGGTAATTCCAGCGTTGATTCTACTTCCGAGCGTAAGCTTACATGAGTTTTGGGGAAGTACCATTACGCAAATTCTAAAGTCAGATGAATATCAGGTTCTTTATCTGGGAAATCTAGTGCTTCCGCGAAGAGTAATTTCCATCATTTATCCGTATGGCGCACAGATATTGGGCTTTCTGGCGGTATGGCTGCAATTTTGGTTTCTTGGAATGGTGATGTACAGCATCAACTTTTGCTGTAAGAGCAATACGTTGGGGATTGCAGCAGCTGTTTTTCTGATATTGCTAGATCCGGTTGTCGTATATTGCGGAGCATCCATGACAACGAAATGGATGTACCGTTTTTCACCGGTGAACTGGAGCAGTATAGAAAACTGGACGATTGTAGGCCAAACACAGCCTGTCAGCATGACATATGCGTATGGAATGTACGCAATCATGATCGGAATTGGGATGTTCTGGACAAGGTGGAGATGCATCAAGGAAGATATTCGAGTCGATGAAAGATTGTAATGAGGTGGGAATCGAGTCACAGTATAGGGGCAGTGTAGAGGTTAGTAAAAAATGGCTTTTTGAGTTTATGCTATGGCTCAATTTAAGTCGCCCTCAAGAGTTAGAACAAGAATCTAACTCTTGAGGGCATATTGAAAAAGTTATTTTGACTTAGATGAACAAAGTCTTTGATTTTACAAAAAATATTCCACTACATACAACTGATTTGTATCTTCATCAAAAAACATAATAAGATGATCTCTGTTGTATTCCTTTCTAAGTAAAGTCGTATGTTTCCATTCGTTCTGTTTTGGACGATCTTCTAATGGTACGTCTATGCTATCCAGCCATTCCTCCATTTTATCAGCTAATTCGCTGTCTAGCTCACCAGCTTCCCAATCGAAGCTTTTTAAAATGATATCTGCACTTTCTTCGTCATATTGGAGAATGTGGTATCGGATACCGTCACCAGTAAAACTGACGCCAGAATTTTTCACATATATTTCAACATCCGTTTCAGGTAAATTTAAGTGCCAGTTTGTATTCATGCAATCGGCATATCTGCGTATTGAAGTAAATCCGATTCCTTCACAGCCACACAAGCCAAAACAAATGATGAGTGCCAGTAGACATAGTTTTAATCGTTTCATTTGGAAAATTCCTTTCTATGAAATTAAAATTGGAAATTGTAGTTCATATTTTTCTTTTAGGCGTTCTTCTTTTTCAATGTCTAAGTCGTAATCTTCCTTTAAAATTTCAGTAAGAGAACCTGTTAAATCGGAAACAGCAATAGTCATGAGAATCCCTTCTTTAAATTAGTTTAACTATAGCATATACTAAATTAGATAGTTTGACAAGAAGTAGTGCCAGGGTCAGTAAAAATAGCTTTTTTAGTGGGTACAATGGATCAATTCGCGCCAGTGGTAAAGAGAAGTGCAGAAAAGTGTTAGAAAAAAAGGTAGAAGAAGCTGATGAAAGCTGGGAAAGCTGAAATGCCATGTTTAAGACTGTAAATTGAATTAATAACTAACCTCGATATTGTGCGAATCCACCGAAGATGCGAGAAATAGCTTAATTTGCATCCTCGACGGATTTTCTGGTCAGTGCCTCTCTTTTTTGCCAAATTGTGTGATCGCCAGCGAAAACACCAGGCAAAAGACAAGAATCGCGCAAGGCAAAAACGGAAATAAAGAAAATGAAGTATCAGAAGCTTCTGCTGTAAAATCGCGCAGCGAGCAGGAAACCAAATAGCCGCTGTAGCAATAAGGGTAAGCAATCCAAAGAGGCGTATTTGCAACCAAAACACCTGGAATGACAAGAAGCAGATTAAGGCCCACCGATAGCAGTGGTTTTTCAAAAAGGACAGTAATGGCCCACATTGTCCCAATACAAGGAAGCATTGTAAGAAAAAGGGAGAAGCACCATTTCAATAAATAAAAAATAGGCAAAGTTTCGGTTACGCCCATTGTCTTAGTTGCAATCAATCCGCCAATGACAAACACAGCAAGAAAGACAACCATTTCCATAAAAAGATAAAAAATTAGTACACAAAATTTGACTGCGGAAAGCGCATAGCGGCTAACAGGCAGCGCAAGCATTTTAAGAATCCCATTATTTCCAGTTTCACGGCTTGCAATCATGACGCAGACGACGATCATGCTAAAGGGCAACAGATAATATGCGTAAACAAGTGCGCTTTGAATGAACATAGCGGACCATGCATTTGTATATTCTGGTGTGAAATAGCTGCTTAAATTTGCAATTCCAGAAGAAACCACAAGCAAAGGGGCAATAAAAATCAGGGGTACGATTTTGGAACGCTTGCATTTCATAAATTCAATTTTGAGCAATTCTGAAAAGCTCATTTTACTTATTTTATTTATTTCACTCATTTCAACATCCTCCTTATTCGTAGTGCGTATAGTTTGCCAGTCCCAAACCGATGGCAAGAAACAGAACGGTTTCTGTGAGAGCAACAAGAGCAATTGATTTGTCAGGTTGGGCGCTCATCGCAACCGCAGGTTTTAACATGACAACAAAAGGATGAAACATCAAAATGGCAAGATCGGAATTTGCCAGTGCCATTCCGCTTAAAAAGCCAGCGACACCGATGCCAAGAGGAATCCACATATTTTCAAAGCGCGAGGAAATCAGCAGCAAGAAAGATAATACCGGCATAGAGGTGATAAACGAATAGGCGGCGAACAGAATAAGTGTCGGCAACTCAAATGTACCCTGCGGCAAATCGGTCATGCCAATTTTTATAAGTGCAAGATTTTGCAAAGTGATTGCAATCAAAAGCAGAATTGTTAGAATCAAAAATTTGTACAGGTACATTTTGGGGACGCTTACAGGCAGCATATATAATTTTTTTACGGCATTTCCTTTAAATTCCATATTGTAAATCATACAGGTGGCAACGATGATGCCAAACATATTTAAAATCAGAAGCGTACCATAAAGCTGGGTCAGTAAAACATCCATCGGGGCAAGCGGCAGAGATAAAAGTGTGTTTTTCCTCACAAAGAAATTGACAAGGGCATAAGCGGCACCTAAAATGCCAACGACAATCAGTACGGGAATCACACCGGTTCGTTTTTCTTTTTGAAGTTCGATTGTAAGAAGACTCATAGCTTTGCCCTCTGCTTTCTGGTGGTATTGTCATTGTCAATCATTGAGAGGAACATTTCTTCTAGATTGTCAGCTGCAAATCCAGCCTGCAAGGCGTTTCGCCGCAGTTCATCTAGGCTGCCTTCAAATAATAGTCGGCCATGATTGAGAATGCCAATGTCATTTGCCATCAACTCAATCTCGGATAACATATGTGATGAGATTAAGACGGTACAATCATAAAGCGTGGGCAGAGATTTTACGAGATTGCGAATTTCATGGATACCGGATGGGTCAAGACCATTGGTCGGCTCATCTAAAATCAGAATAGGCGGTCGGCCAAGCAAAGCACCAGCAAGACCAAGACGCTGCTTCATACCAAGTGAATATTTTTTTGCCAGTCGGTCACCAAATTCAGTTAGACCAACTAATTCTAAAGCCTCGTCCACAGTACTTTTCGGCAGTTTTAAAATTCTACGAATAATATCAAGATTTTCTCGTCCTGTCAGATTGGAATAAAACGAAGGCGATTCGATAAAGGAACCAATCTCCTTTAAGATTGCAAGGCGATCAGCTGGGAAGTGTTTTCCGTCAATGGTAAAGCTGCCAGCTGTCGGCTTGGTCAGACCCAAAAGCATTTTCATCGTGGTAGATTTTCCAGCCCCATTTGGACCGAGAAAACCATAGATACTGCCTTTGCGGATGTGAAGCGAAACATTGTTGACAGAAGTGAAGTTTTTTTTTTTGTATTTCTTTGTCAACTGTTCGGTGGTGATAATGCAGTCTGTAGTATGATCGGTAGCGCGATCTGTAATATAGTTCATAAGAACATCTCCTCCTGATAGATAAGTGTGGGTTTTTCGATGCTTTTATCGTACAACGTGAACCTGACAATAATCTTCTCGCGTCCTTACTTTTACCTTACTTTTTTGAGATATGCCCCTCAGATGAGATTCTCTGTGATATACTATCGATGGTTGTGGTTGTGGTTGTAGTTGGAGGTAACACGATGGACAATTCATTTTTATATACGAAAACACTCCTGCTTGTGGATGACGAGCTGGATTTGCTGAAAATGCTATCCGATATTTTAAAAGATGCTGGTTTTCAAAAAATTCTTATGGCTGCTACGGGGAAAGAAGCGGTTGCAGAGGCAAAAAAAGGAAAACCGGATCTGATCATTTTGGATGTGATGCTGCCAGATAAAGATGGTTTTTCTTTGATGGAGCAGCTTCGCTCATTTACTGATGTGCCGATCATCTTTTTGACTGCGAAGGATGAGGCAGCGGACAAACTTGCCGGGCTGGGGCTTGGAGCAGATGATTATATTGTAAAACCATTTTTGCCGCAGGAATTGATACTTCGCATTTATGCAGTACTGCGTCGCTCTTATAAGGAAGACAATCCACTGGTTGTGCTGGATGGATGTACGATAGATTTTGATAGAGCAGAAGTCTACAAAGGAAACGAGATTTTCTTTTTAACGGCAAAGGAACACATGCTGTTAAAAACACTTGCCCGCAATGAAGGAAAAATTATTACCGTTGATGCGCTTTGCGAAGCACTATGGGGCGACAATCCATTTGGTTATGAAAATAGTTTGAATGCCCATGTGCGGCGTGTACGAGAAAAGATCGAAACGGATCCGTCAAATCCCAAGTCATTGACCACAATTAAGGGTTTGGGCTACAAATTGATTATGCGAAAGTGAGGTCAGAGATCATGAAATCATTTGGCGCATATATTTCAAAATATCTGGCATCGTTTGCCGCATTTATTATACTTCTATTATTTATCAATGTAATGATTTTTGTTGTCGCATTTCATAAAACTGTGACAGAAGATTATGGAGCCGCGTCTCCTCGAACAATGTTGGAGCTAACTGCCGCTTCGGTAACTCATGATGCCTTATCAGAGGAGGCAGCACAAAGATTGCGTGAGCAAAATATTTGGGCGCTGTATCTGACGCCTGATGGCAATTGCTTTTGGGCATTTGACTTGCCTGCTGAGATTCCACAAAGCTATACGATTCAGGATGTTGCATTATTTTCCAAGGGGTATTTGGCTGATTATCCTGTTTTTGTCTGGAATACGGCCGATGGTCTTTTGGTACTAGGCTATCCGAAAAACAGCTATATGAAGTTAACCAGTAATTATTATTCAATCGCGGCAATTCAGAGACTTCCGCTTTTTCTTATGGGAATGCTGGGAACGGATCTTATATGCTTGTTTATTGCGTATTATTGTTCACGGCGCAAGATCATTCGAAATACGGAACCGATTGTAGCGGCAGTGGAAAAACTATCGGATGGCAAGGCAATTTCCCTTCATGTGGATGGAGAACTGGCTGAAATTGCAGAAAGTGTAAATAAGGCATCAAACATTTTAAGTAAACAAAATGAGGCGAGAGCCAACTGGATTAGCGGTGTTTCTCATGATATTCGCACACCGCTTTCCATGATTATGGGATATGCAGAGCGTATTGCACAGAGCAAAGAGGCTAGTGCATCAATCAAGGAGCAAGCCGAGATTGTGCGAAATCAAAGCGTGAAGATCAAAGATCTTGTACAGGACTTAAATTTGGTATCGCAGTTAGAATATGAAATGCAGCCGCTTCATCTGGAAGTCATTCGCTTATCAAAGCTTATCCGTTCTTACGCAGCGGAACTACTTAATTCTGGCATTTCAGATACCTATACGATCGAAATTGAAATTGCAGAGAATGCTGAAAATGCAGTTTTGGAAGGGGATGCTCGTTTAATTCTGCGTGCAATCAGTAATCTTGTGCAAAACAGTATCAAGCATAATCCAGATGGCTGCAAAATTTATCTTGCGCTGGAGTGCACAAAAAAATATGCGAAGAATTGTCTTATCCTCTCTGTTACAGACGATGGCATCGGGATCTCACCTGAGAAACGATGCGAGTTAGAAAAAAAGCCACATTATATGGAAAGCACAGACGAGCGTCTGGATTTGCGGCATGGATTAGGACTTTTGATCGTACAGCAAATCGTGAGTGCTCATAAAGGCACGATGCAAATTGTAGACGCAGTGCCACATGGGTGCAAAACGAGTTTGACTTTTGTTTTGTAATTGACCGAAGCGTGCAGATGCGCTATACTGAAACCATGACGAAGCCAATAGGTAGCCTGCTGTTAAAATATGGCTGTAGATTGGAATCATCAACAACGACATCAAATAAGCGAGGAAGAAAATGAGAGTTTTTGATTTCAGTAACCAGACAGAAGAAAAGGTTAATCCGGAGTGTACATATACGACATTTCGTTCTAACGAAGAGATCTCTACACCAGAGCATCCAATTTTTGTTCTAGATAATAAAGAAAAAGAGCATGCGCATCATTCCACTGGATTTTTTACAAATCCGATAAAGAGAACAGCATTTGAATTTAAAGAGGAAAATTCAAAAGAATCCTATACTGCTGATATTTTGAAGGTAGATTCACGTTTTGTCGGACTTGTGCGCTGGCTTGGCGACAACCATATCAATGTTCGTTTGTCAGGAGAAAATACAGCAGAAGGATATGCAGTTTATAAGATTCGTGAGATCGCATTTGGCGGCGGTACAAAGCTTTCAGCAGAGGATGGTTTCTTACAGTTTATGATTGACCGTCTGCTTGCAAGCGATGCACCAGCAGAAGAGGCTGAAGATGAAGATAAAGAAGAGCTTGGCGATGATATGAAGATCACTAGCCTTCAGAGCATTACAGACTTTTTGACATGTGCAGGAAAGACACTTCCAGACAATATTCGTCTGTGGGCGAGACGAAATCTGGCTGTAGCGCGTTCTCACGAGGTATCCCCAGAGGAGAAGCGTCATGCGCAGCGTGCGCTTTCTATTATGATGAATATCCAGTGGAAGAGCAATTATTTTGAGGCAATTGATCCAGAGTATGCCCGTCATGTGCTTGACGAAGAACTTTACGGCATGGAGCGCGTAAAGCAAAGAATTATAGAGACTATCATTCAGATTAACCGTACACACACACTTCCGGCATATGGTCTTTTGCTTGTAGGACCGGCTGGTACTGGAAAATCTCAGATTGCCTATGCAGTTGCCAGAATCCTGAAGCTGCCGTGGACTACACTCGATATGAGTTCCATCAACGACCCAGAGCAGTTAACTGGAAGCTCACGTATCTACGCAAATGCAAAACCAGGTATTATCATGGAAGCTTTCTCAGCAGCGCGTGAATCAAATCTTGTATTCATCATCAACGAGCTTGACAAAGCAGCATCAAGTAAGGGCAGCGGAAACCCAGCAGATGTACTTTTGACACTTCTTGATAATCTTGGATTTACTGATAACTATATGGAGTGTATGGTTCCGACTGGCGGCGTTTACCCTATTGCAACTGCCAATAATAAGGATCAGATCAGTGCTCCACTTATGTCTCGTTTTGCCGTGATCGACATTCCAGACTACACAAAGGAAGAGAAGAAGATTATTTTCACAAAATTCTCCTTGCCTAAGGTACTGCGCCGCATGGGTCTTCGTGAGGGTGAGTGCATCGTCACACCAGAAGCAGTTGAAGCAGTTGTTGATCTTTACGCACATACAACAGGTATCCGTGATTTAGAGCAGGCAGCAGAGCATATCGCTGCAAATGCACTGTATCGCATCGAGGTCAACAAAGTGGAAAATGTTACTTTCGATGTCGCAATGGTGAAAGAATTGTTTGCGTAATTATGTGAATTATGCTGAATAATAAAAATTGTTATAATACGCTAACATGAACATAATGATAGATCTTGATAACACAAAGAAAAGTTATAGGAATGCATAAAGAACCTACCGCTTGGGCAAAGTAGTTTTGAAATGAAAACTATATCCATAACAAGGAGTGATTATGCAGACAGGAACAGCAAGTATACGTTTTGAGAGGCCGCCCCGCATTCTGCAGGCGGCCTCTGTTGTTGGCCCAAAAGAGGCAGAGGGGCCATTTGGTGCACTATTTGATGAAATTGATCCTGACGGAAAGTGTGGACAGGATAATTGGGAACAGGCAGAGAGTGAGCTTCAAAAGCGAGCCGTAAAGAAAGTAATTGAGAAGGCACATCTTTTGCCGAAGCAGATTCGCTATGTATTTGCAGGTGATTTGCTTGGCCAGTGTATCGCAAGCAGTTTTGGAATTAGTGAACTAAACTGCCCGACAATTGGCATGTATGGTGCTTGTTCTACAATGGGGCTTACACTTTCAACGGGTGCTATGTTTGTGAATGCAGGATATGCAGATCATGTACTTTGTGTGACAAGCAGCCATTATGCTTCTGCAGAGAGGCAGTTTCGCTTCCCATCTGATTATGGAAACCAGAGACCACTCAGTGCAGAATGGACTGTAACAGGTTCAGGAGCTGTTGTACTTGAAAGTGTTCAGACACACACTACAACCCAACTCGACATTCCACTTGCCAAAATCACAGGAGTAACGACAGGAAAAATCGTAGACTATGGAATAACAGATTCAATGAATATGGGTGCGGCGATGGCTCCTGCCGCATGTGATACGATTGTGCAGCATTTTGAAGATTTTAAGACAAAACCAAGCGATTACGACAAGATCATTACAGGCGATCTTAGCCAGATAGGTAGTAAACTATTAATTGATTTGCTTCGCGAAAAAAAGATTGATATTTCTGATCGTCATATGGACTGTGGACTGGAAATCTTTAAACGAAAAGAGCAGGATGTTCACGCAGGTGGAAGCGGATGTGGCTGCAGTGCTGTGATATTGGCTTCGTATATCTTGCCTCAGATTCAAAAAAAGATCTGGAAACGTGTGCTTTTTGTTCCGACAGGCGCGCTTTTGTCAAAGATTTCATTTAATGAAGGTGCAAGCATTCCAGGCATTGCACATGCAGTAGTCATCGAAGCGCTTGACTCATTCGATGAACGTTTTGAGAAGAAACAAAAGACTATGTCATTAGCAGAAGGAGGCAAATCATGCAGGAATATCTAATTGCATTTGCAGTCGGTGGCACGATCTGTGCGCTTTCACAGCTTCTGATGGACAAGACAAAGCTGATGCCAGGTCGAATTATGGTTATTTTTGTGGTTACAGGAGTAGTTTTAGGTGCATTCGGCATTTATGAGCCATTTAAAGAGTGGGCAGGAGCAGGGGCAAGTGTGCCGCTTCTTGGTTTTGGCAATACGCTCTGGAAAGGTGTCAAAAAAGCAGTCGATGAGGAAGGATTGCTTGGCATCTTTAAGGGCGGACTGACCGCCAGCTCAGCGGGTATCTGTGCAGCGATTGTATTTGGATATCTTGCATCGTTAGTCAGCCATCCAAAACTAAAAAAATAAAATAGAAAGAGATTACCACATCGTATAAAGGTAATCTCTTTTTTATAAGCTTTGAAAATTGACTTGCTTCTATGAAAGAACTCATTTATAATAATGCTATACGATAATATATAAAATATTTGTAGGAAAATATAAATGAGAAGAATATGGTTTTGGTGATGAGAGAGGAATAGAAAGGAGACGATTTGAATACGGAAGTAAAGAATGTAATAATAGCAACAGATGGAAAAGCACAGTATGATACTAGTGCAAAACGTTTGTTGGCGCAGAAAAATATATTGGCACATATATTAGTCAGGACTGTTGATGAGTTTAAGGAGATGAAGCCAGAAGAAGTTGTATCATATATAGAAGGAGAACCAAAGATAGGAACTGTTCCGATAGAGCCTGGAATGACAAATATGATGAAATCTAGTCAATCAGGTCAGAAAATAAAGGAAATGAATACAGAAGACGTTGAGATAAATGAAGGGATGATTCGATTTGATATTATTTTTTATGTACGCATGAAGGATGGAATTTCGCAAATTATTGTAAACATAGAAGCTCAAAAAGCAGAACCTATTGCGTATAAAATAATAAATAGATCAGTTTTTTATGTCAGTCGTCTTATATCATCCCAAAAGGAAAGGGATTTTGTTAAGTCGAATTATGATGATATAAAAAACTGATCTATTTATTA
>ERZ809296.315-NODE-315-length-85895-cov-41.471913_pt1 | contig 85895 bp, 75 predicted proteins | sample MGYA00520511_ERZ809296 | MGnify/ENA primary metagenome ERZ809296 (study PRJEB31576, sample SAMEA3212662) | Homo sapiens | biome: human-gut; feature: human gut; material: fecal | place: Sweden | collected 2012 ...
TTTCTAGAAAATATCAACATCCTCCGACAAACATCTTCGACATGGCACCGCATACTCCGGGAGTTCTGCGTTTTGGAAAGCTTTCAAAAACCAGTAGCCCCGGCTGGGTATAAGAATAAGCAGTGCCGTAAGCAGACGTCGGTACCATAGCGTCCCAAGGGACGCATTGCGGTCGTATTATGACCGCTTATGTACCGCTACGCTCTGCGACAGGAGCGCATCGTACTAAAGTACGAGCGTGCCGCGTTTCTTATACCCTGCCAAGGGCTACGGGATTATTTTACTAACTCTCAATTTACAAAACATTTAAAAACAGTATTGACTTTTTCCAGGCATATGGTAATATAAACATATGAACAGTGGTTCATATGAATGAATATTAAAACTAAATGCAAATCATTAGCAACTAAACAAAAAATGCGAATGGAGAAAGAGGAGGATATTACCATGAAGAAAACTTACAAGATCGAAGTAGACTGTGCAGCTTGTGCTCTGAAGATGGAGGATGCAGCGAAGAAGGTAGAGGGTGTTACCGGTGCAACCGTCAGCTTCATGACCCAGAAGATGAAGGTGGAATTTGCCGATGGCAGCGATGAGAAGGCCGTTATGGAGAACGTGGTAAAAGCCTGCAAGAGAGTAGAGGATGACTGCGAGATCTATTTATAGGATGCTCTCGGAAAAGAGGAAGCTATGACTAAGAAACAGAAAAAAGTACTGGTCCGCATCATTGTGGCGGCAGTACTGTTAATTATTTTGCATTTTGTACCTTTGGAAGGGATCTGGCTGGGACTGCTGTACCTGATTCCCTATGCGGTGATCGGCTATGATATTCTCAGAAAAGCCGTTCTGGGCATTATGCACGGTGAAGTGTTTGATGAGAATTTCCTGATGGCGGTAGCTACCGTAGGTGCCATGGGACTGGGAGAGTATTCCGAAGGCGTGGCCGTTATGCTGTTCTACCAGATCGGTGAACTGTTCCAGGCGGTAGCTGTGGGCAAGAGCCGTCAGAACATCAGCGCCCTGATGGATATCCGCCCGGATTATGCCAACATTGAGGCAGAGGACGGCAGCTTAGAGCAGGTAGATCCCGATGATGTAGAGATCGGAACCGTGATTGTGGTACGTCCCGGTGAAAAGGTTCCTATCGATGGTGTGGTAGTGGAAGGTACATCCACACTGAATACCAGTGCCCTGACCGGTGAAAGCGTCCCCAGAGAGATCACAGTGGATCAGGATGTGATCAGCGGCTGTGTGAACCTGACCGGATTACTTAAGATCCGTACCACCAAGGAATTTGGAGAATCCACCGTATCCAAGATTCTGGATCTGGTAGAGAATTCCAGTATGAAGAAGTCCAAGTCTGAGAACTTTATTACGAAGTTCGCAAGATATTATACCCCGGCAGTCTGCTACAGTGCTCTGGCACTGGCCATCCTGCCTCCTGTGATCAACCTGATCATGGGCAATCCGGCAGTCTGGAGCACGTGGATCATTCGTGCCTTGACTTTCCTGGTAATCAGCTGCCCTTGTGCACTGGTCATTTCCATTCCCCTTTCTTTCTTCGGAGGAATCGGAGCAGCAAGTGCCTGTGGTATTCTGGTGAAGGGGTCCAATTATCTGGAAGCGCTGTCTGAGACCAAATATGTGGTATTTGACAAGACCGGTACCCTGACCAAGGGTGTATTCGATGTGACGGGTATTTACCCCGGCAGGGATTTCACAGAGGATGAACTGCTTGAGTATGCTGCATATGCGGAGAGCTATTCCAGCCATCCCATCAGCAAGAGCCTGAAGATTTCTTACGGCAAGGAGCTGGAGGCGTCCAACGTCAGTGATGTGGAAGAAATCAGCGGACACGGCGTTACTGCCAAAGTAAATGGCAAGCAGGTAGCGGCCGGTAATGCGAAACTGATGAAGAGCCTGAATCTGTCCTATACGGAAAATACCGGTGTCGGTACAGTGGTACATGTAGCGGTAGACGGAAAATATGCCGGATACATCCTGATCTCTGATGTGATCAAGGATGGTGCGAAGGAAGCCATTGCATCTCTGAAGAATTCCGGTGTGAAGAAATGCGTTATGCTGACCGGTGACAGCAAAACAGTTGCAGAATATGTGGCCGGTGAGTTAAAATTGGATGAGGTACACAGTGAACTGCTTCCCGCAGACAAGGTAAGCTGCGTGGAGAAGCTGTTGCAGGACAAGAGCGAGAAGGAAAAACTGGCATTCGTGGGTGACGGTATCAACGATGCACCGGTACTTTCCCGTGCTGATATCGGTATCGCCATGGGAGCCCTTGGCTCAGATGCGGCCATTGAGGCAGCGGATGTGGTTCTGATGGATGACAATCCTGCCAAGATCGCTCTGGCTATGCGGATTTCCCGGAAATGTCTGCGCATCGTTTACGAGAACATCGTATTTGCGCTGGCAGTTAAGGCCATCTGCCTGATCCTGGGTGCGCTGGGTATCGCCAACATGTGGGTTGCTATCTTCGCAGACGTAGGAGTTATGGTACTGGCTGTGCTCAATGCCATCAGATGCCTGCGCATTAAAAACAATTAACCGGATGCAGGCAAAATATGCCTGCGTCATGAGATCACCGGTATTCCGGGAGAACAGGTGGACATGCAGACTTTTTTTTCAGAAATTACAGCACTGTGCAGGAACGAACAATTTCTGCACAGTGTGATGGAAAAATATCATTATGATCCGGAAGAATATCCCAATCTGAAGCGACTGGCAGGTGAGATGATCCCCTGCCTGGAGACAGAAGCGGGATGGCAGGACAGAGAAATCCAAGAGACTTTTCCCGGGAGGGATCAGTCTTTTTTGGCTGTAGGTATTACTCTGGGAAAAGGGATCGATGAACTGCAGGAAAAGTATTTGCAGAACGGATTTCTGACAGAGAGTTATATGATCGAAGTACTGTCCAGTGAATTATTATTAGAAAGCTACCGGGCTTATACAGAGTGGCTGGTTGTGCATCGGGATCTGCATGTTGCCAGACTGCATTTTTTAGGTGGGGAGATTTCTGAGACTTCAGAACAAAAAATAAGCAGTCTGCTGCGGCTGGCGAACCTTCCCATGCTTCTGCAGGAGCTTGCATTGCCGGTTACCTGTAATGCAGCGTATTGTATGATCCCGAAGAAAAGTGTGGTATTTTATGCGGAGCTGACGAAGGATCCTTTTACCAAATGTGCCGGAATCTGTCTGGGATGCGGCAGGAGAGACTGCCCGAACCGCATGGAGGAAAAGGAGAATTTCCCTCTGCGGTTTGCGGACATGACGGACCGTCCGCTGTCCTATGGGTATGCCAGGATTTTTTCCAAAGCGGATGTAAAATAGGCTTATAGCGTACAAATCGGCAGAAAGTATTGTCCGAAATATTAAAATTCTGATAAGATTTATCAGACGACTTGTAAGTATAGAAAGAATATGGTATGATGCAATCACTTTCAAAGAGGAAAGATATCGTGTGTACGGTGTCTTTCCTCTTTTTATGTATACAATGAGTCAAACACGGATTTGTGCCTGCACAGGAGGCTGTATTTGACGAAGATACATCATCAAGCATTTTTTATTCGGTGATCAAGTAAAAGATTTGAGAAGAGAGGTGGCTTATGGAGGTATTTTTAGAGGTAACGGTACAGCATAAAAAATATCATGCGGGATTTATGGAAAGAATGCGACAGCAACCGGAAGTCACATCCTGCTATCAGGTAGAGGGGGAATATGATTTCCTCGTAAAAGCGGATGTGACCTCGGAAAAGGAACTGGAAAAACTGGAGCGCGGCGTGCGTAAGATTAACGGTGTCTGCAGTGTGCAGCCGGTCTATGCCCTGCAGGAGATCATATAGTCATACCCGGAGCAGGGCATTGAAGGTCTCCTCTAAATTCAGCCTGCCGTAGCCCCATTCCCGGTTGGGGTAGTTCAGACCCTGTGTACGCACGGCACCGCGTATGAAATAACTGCGGATCTCCCGGCTTTCCGCCAGGCGGTTATTGCCTTCAATGACTGACCATTGGAAAAACTGAGCCACGGCTCCGGCAGTGATAGCGGCAGCCATGCTGCTTCCCGTACGGCATCCGTCAATGGTGGAGATATTGACTCCGGGAGCGGATAAGTCCGGACGGATCTGCCCGGTGCGTCCGAAGCCTCTGCCGGATTCTGCGTAAAAACTGTTGTTTTCCGCGTTGTAAGTAGAAACGCTCAGAACCTCCGGAGCCATCGAGGGCTCCGTCAGAGTCATGTCGGGATCCGGATTGAGAAAATATACCGGAGTAGACAGAAATTCTGTGATAGGCAGCCACATGTGAAAATTACCGTTATATAAACTACCGGAAGCAGAGACATGAAAGGTCCAGATACCGGGGGTAGGATCCTGGATGCGTACAAGGATCAGTTCCTCGCCGGAATTTTCTTCCACAAGAGCAGAGTCGATAGTGACTCTGCTTTTTTCATAAATAAAGGAATAGGTTACACTTTGCTGCAATCCCAGGCGCAGTTCAGGAATATTTTCCCCGCCGGGAGTGCGGATGCTCAGATTAAAAGCATCCGGCAGAGCACCCCAAAGCTCCAGCCAGAATCCGATACAGCCTTCGCTGACCCGGATCTCCACATTCCGGGAATCCTCCCCAGGTGTCTGAGCGCTTAGTCTTCCATGGTAATGGTGTGAGGCGTTCCCTTCATTTCCCCCGCAGACGATGGCGGCACGGCTTCTGCGGACAGCAAGAGAAGAGAGATACCGTGACAGGGAGGAATTGCCCGCGTGATCTCCCTGGTTGGTTCCCAGACCCAGACAGATGACTACCGGACGTTCGAAGAGCCGCACGAAGGATTCCGCATATTTGATGCCTAGCATAATATCATTTTCCTGATAGGCGGGAACACCCTCGGGCACCAGATAAAAGCTGCGCAGATATTGCTTACATTCCTTGAGCTTCACCACGACGATGTCGGCACCCGGTGCAGCACCGATATAAGGATTGCCTTGTCTGACGACACTGCCGGCTGCGACTCCGGCGAGGATACTGCCGTGTCCGTTTTCGTCCCTGGAGGGAACGATGGAATAAGGATCCTCGGAACGCAGCGCCAGGTTAATATCCTCTCTGCGGTATTCAGAACCATATTTAAATCCCTCAGGTGGTATCCCGGTCTGAACCGTCTGATCCCAGATCGCCAGGACACGGCTGTTGCCGTTCTCGTCCAGAAACACAGGATTTTGGTAATCAATCCCGGTATCGATAAAACACAGGATCACACCCTGCCCCGTGAGACTTAGGGGCGGACGCTGTACCTGGGTAATCCCACTGGCGATCAGGTCTGCCGGATCAAAGGGAGCGGCACCGGGTGGCGTCTCACCGGAGGGAGATAGCTGCATGAGCCCATAAAGCTTCGGCATATTGTGATAGGGGAAAAAATCAATTTTCGGATTGCGGATTCCCAGATTGCCCAGATACAAAATCAAAAAATCTTCTCCGATGCGTTCATAACAATCATTGTCATCTCCCAGAAATTCCGATGCGGAAAAGTCTGTGATAATGTCATAAGTGTCCTCTGACAGGATCATTTCTTTGCAGTCCATGGGCGGTGCTCCGAAGAATTCATTTTTATAATATATACAACAGGTGATCTCTCCGTGCATTTCCGCAGAACTGATCCGTGGCATAAGGGAAAAGCTGTATCACATAGAATATTGTGAATATCAGGAAAAAGAAGGTAGAAATACCGGCAGGGGATCGTACGATGTGGGAACAGTCTATTTTCACAAAAGTATGGGAATTCGGAAAAGATGGAGCGGCAATGGTGAAGAAGCATTATAAGAACGGGTTGATGCTGGGTGTTTTTTTGCTGGCAATGTTTTTCCTCGGGAGAAGCATCGGGGCCATTGCTTTCGGACTGCATCTTCAGCGGGAGATGAGCATCCGGGAGACGGCGGGGAGTGCATTGGAGAATACTCAGGCACTGCTCTCCGCGGAGAACTGGGGACTGGGATTCGGCTCGGAAGGAACGCAGCCCAGCGGTACGGCTTCCTCGGACAAATTAAAGGAATATAATGCCTATTATGTAGGAGATGCCGGGGAGAAAAAGATATATCTCACGTTTGATTGCGGATATGAAAATGGTAATACAAGCCAAATATTGGATGCATTGAAAAAACATGACGCACCGGCTACTTTTTTCGTGGTGGGACATTTTCTGGAGTCAGCACCGGAGATGGTGAAACGCATGGTGGAGGAGGGGCATACCGTGGGAAATCATACCTACCATCATTATGATATGTCAAAGATTTCAGATCCGGCGGTTTTCCGGAAAGAGATGGATGACGTGAGAACTCTTTTTCAGGAGACCACCGGCACGGAAATGGCCATGTATTATCGTCCTCCTCAGGGAAAATACAGTGAGACCAATCTGCAGATGGCAAAAGATCTGGGGTATTCCACCTTTTTCTGGAGTCTGGCTTATGTGGACTGGAATGTGGATGCCCAGCCCAGTCACGAGGAAGCTTTTTCCAAACTGACAGGCAGGATCCATCCCGGAGCGGTGGTGCTGTTACATAATACCTCGAAGACCAATGGGGAGATTCTGGATGAACTTCTCACAAAATGGGAAGAAATGGGTTATACCTTCGGAAAATTGGAAGAACTGGTGCAGTAGGGTTTGACTTCCCCTGCACCATACCCTATAATAGAGGACAGAAAAATATACTGGAGGACAACCATGGAAAAAGAACTGGTAGTTGTCATTGATTTTGGCGGACAGTACAATCAGCTGGTCGCCAGAAGAGTCAGAGAATGCAATGTATATTGCGAGATCTACTCTTACAAGACAGACTTGAATAAGATAAAAGCGATGAATCCCAAGGGAATCATCCTGACCGGCGGCCCTGCAAGCTGCTATGAACCCGGTGCAGCTACCTGCTCCGAGGATCTGTTTAACTTAGGAATCCCTGTATTGGGACTCTGCTACGGCGCACAGCTGATGACCCATGTGCTGGGTGGTAAGGTAGAGCGTGCAGCCGTTCGGGAATACGGTAAGACTGAGGTGAAGGTAGACCGCAGTTCCAAGCTGTTTTCCGATGTATCCGAGAATACGATCTGCTGGATGAGCCATTTCGACTATATTTCGAAACTGGCACCCGGTTTCCGTGCCGTGGCCACCACCGCCAACTGCCCCGTGGCAGCAGCAGAGTGTGTAGAGCGCGGACTGTATGCAATCCAGTTCCATCCGGAAGTACTTCACACCGTGGAAGGCTCCAAGATGCTGTATAATTTCGTACGCAACATCTGTGGATGCTGCGGTGACTGGAAGATGGATTCCTTTGTTGAAGAGTCCATCAAGGCGATCCGCGAGAAAGTCGGCAATGGTAAAGTTCTGTGCGCATTGTCCGGTGGTGTGGATTCCTCCGTGGCAGCAGTACTGTTATCCAAGGCAGTCGGCGAGCAGTTGACCTGTGTCTTTGTAGATCACGGCCTGCTCCGTAAGAACGAGGGCGACGAGGTAGAAGCAGTCTTCGGTCCTAACGGCAATTACAATCTGCACTTCATCCGTGTGAATGCGCAGGAGCGTTTCTACAGCAAGCTGGCAGGTGTATCCGAGCCGGAGCATAAGAGAAAGATCATCGGCGAAGAGTTCATCCGTGTATTCGAGGAAGAGGCGAAGAAGATCGGTGCCGTGGATTTCCTGGTACAGGGAACCATCTATCCCGATGTGGTAGAGAGCGGACTGGGCGGTGAATCCGCAGTGATCAAGTCCCACCACAACGTAGGCGGCCTGCCCGACTATGTAGATTTCAAGGAGATCATCGAGCCTCTGCGCAACCTGTTCAAGGATGAGGTTCGCAAGGTAGGACTGGAGCTTGGCATTCCGGAGCATCTGGTATTCCGTCAGCCGTTCCCCGGTCCCGGACTGGGTATCCGTATCATCGGCGAAGTGACCGCTGAGAAAGTCAAGATCGTACAGGATGCAGATGCCATCTACCGCGAGGAAATCGCTAACGCAGGTCTGGACCGCGAGATCAACCAGTACTTCGCAGCCCTGACCAATATGAGATCCGTAGGCGTTATGGGTGATGAGAGAACCTATGATTACGCCATCGCACTGAGAGCCGTGAAGACGATCGACTTCATGACCGCAGAGAGTGCACAGATCCCTTATGAAGTACTGCAGAAGGTGACCAGCAGGATCATCAATGAGGTGAGCCATGTGAACCGGGTAATGTATGATATTACCAGTAAGCCGCCCGGAACGATTGAGTTTGAATAAGGTGGAGTGCCAAAAGAACCCAGTATTTATGCGACTTCCAAACAAAAATGCTTAAGTATTGGCAACGATTTGGCAACAGTTTTTCCTTATTCAATGAATAAGATTACTTTATGAGCATAAGAAAACCTTACTGATTTTCAGATATGACAACTGAAAATTGGTAAGGTTTTTTCATGCTTATTTTGTGGAAATTAATCTAAGTCAAGTTCCGTATCTAATTTTTCATCAATTATTACATGATCCCGTTCCTGACGGGTTGTGTCATGTTCCCAAGGAGCGTTGTTATCATCAGATGAAGATGCTTGTGGTAATGGTTTTGATGGAACTGTGTTAGGAATATTAATTTTCATGTCTGTTCTCCTTTTTTAGTATTCTTGAGTTCTTTCTCTAACATATCAAAAAGTTCTTGTGAAGGAACCTTAGCCCAGATTTGGTGTGTATCCAGTTCAGGATATTTGTAACGCCAGTCATCATATTCTTCTTTGGTGCTTTCGCCAGTCTCCAGCTTCTTAGCTTCGGTGAGCCATGCACGGAGCATTTTATCCATTGAGGAATAGGTAGAATAGTCGGACTTATCCAGACGTAAGACTACTTCTCCATCCATTTCGTCAATTTTCAGTCCATACATATCTTCCAATGCGAAAAAGGTGTGCATAAGACCGATGTAGGTATCTATATCCGGTACGGTAAGTGCATGAGTGCTAACATCAAAGATACCAGCCATTTCTTTTACAAGGTCATGCTTGGGTACTCTTGCTTCTGATTCGTATTGCGCCATACGGACATCAGAAGTTTTGCCAAGAAAGCCGAGGACTTCTCCAAGCTGCTTTTGTGTCATGCCTTTTCTGTTACGAAAAAATCGAATTCGTTGCCCGATTGCCATAGTAATGCCTCCTTGTTTTCCGAAGGAAAATGCGACTGCCATTGCTGGAGCAGAGGCATTGCCTCCTGTCATGTTGTTGCCATTTATCTGTTAGGTAAAACAGAAATGTTTAAGTAGAGTATAACATGTGTTAATGAGGATAGCAAGAAGAACTTAAATAAAAATGTTTAAGGTTTTTCTGCAAACCACTTGACTTAACGGAAAATGTTTAGTATCATACAAACAGAAACTTAAACAAATTAAGTTAAGTTAAAACTGAATGACCGTCCGAGCAGATACCATCCGGAAAAATATGCGATGACCGAAAGCGAGCGTACGAAGGGATGGAAACACGACAAAGTACCACGCAAGGCAACCTGTTAGGAACCAGTGAGGGAGAACGGCGAACAACAAATAATGACGAAAGGAGGAGGTTGTATGGAGAACAAATCATTTATGACGGTGGAAGAAGTTGCAAATGAACTGGGCGTATCAAAGTCTTATGCCTATAAGGTTGTAAGAGAGCTGAATACAGAATTGCAGAAACTTGGTTATCTGACTGTATCTGGCAGGGTAAACACCAATTTCTTCCGAAAGAAGCTTTGTTATAGCGAATAGACTAAACTGTTTTTAAAAAATATGATTTGAACAATTTGATTATAAATAAGACAATGATGAAATTATACTTGACAATATGGTCTAACGATATTAGACTTATATCAATAAGCGGTCTAATACTGTTAGATCAAAGGAGGTTGCTATGGTAGAATTGAAGCTTGGAAATGTTGAATCACAGTTTGCCGATATTATATGGAACCATGAACCCATTCCATCCGGCGAACTTGTTAAGATATGTGAAAAAGAGTTGGAGTGGAAAAAATCAACTACGTATACAATGCTTAAGCGTCTATGTGAACGTGGAATCTTTAAGAATGAAAATGGAATCGTATCATCACTTATGACAAAAGCTGAGTTTGGTGCCGCTCAAAGTGAGAAATTTGTGGAAGACACATTTGAGGGTTCCTTGCCAGCCTTTTTAGCAGCGTTTACTACACGTAAAAAACTAAGCAAAGCTGAAATAGATGAAATCAGGCAGATGATAGATTCCTTTGAGGAGGAGTAGGTATGGAAGGTATATTTATAAAATTGCTTAATTTAAGTATTCAGGCATCAATTCTTATAACTGTAGTTTTGTTGCTTCGCTTTATACTTAATAAATCTCCAAAGTCGATCAAATGCCTCTTATGGGCGTTGGTAGCAATAAGGCTTGTATGTCCGTTTTCTATTGAAAGCAAATTTAGTCTGGCTCCGGATGCAGAAGTTGTGAGCATGGATAACTATGTAGGAATGCCAAATGTTCTATCGAAAACGACGGGTTCTGATCGTTATGTAAAGGGATATGCGGAAAGCTATGATCATGAAGTGGTAACAGTAGAAAAGAAAAACACGGATCCTCTCCATATTTTTTCAATCATTTGGTTGGGTGGCGTTGTTATCCTGGCGGTATACGCTTTGGGAAGCTGCTTGAAGATATGGAGAAGAGTGAAACTGTCTATACGTACAACGGAAAACATATATATCTGTGACCGGATAGATTCTCCTTTTATTTTTGGAATAATCAAGCCACGTATATATTTACCTTCCCGAATGAATGAAGAACAAAAGGAAAGTGTAATAGCCCATGAGCGAGCACATTTAAAACGCTTGGATCATTTTTGGAAGCCGTTTGGTTTTGGCTTACTTTCAGTGTACTGGTTTAATCCGCTATGCTGGCTGGCATATATTCTTTTTTGCAGAGATATAGAACTGGCATGTGATGAGAAAGTGATTAAAGATATGGATGCAAAGCAGAAGAAGATTTATTCCAAAGTTCTTCTTTCGTTTAGTGAATCAGAAAAACATGTATTGGCGTGTCCGCTTGCTTTTGGTGAAGTAGGAGTAAAAGAAAGAATAAAATCTATTTTGAATTATAAAAAACCTACATTTTGGATTATTGCAGTAGCGGTCATTTCAATTTTGGTGACTTCTGTATTATTTTTAACAAACCCTCAAAATAATACATATGAAATAACATTTCATATTCCGGCAGAGTGTGAAGGGGCACTTGTTTTTGCAGATGAGGAGATATCGCCGAAAGGGAAAACTGTTTCCTTTTTAGTAGGACAGGATGTCGGAGATACCGCAATCCAACTGAAGGGTGTTGAGGTAAAGGAAGAAAATGCCTATGATGAGCCTGTGTATGCGACGCCGGGAATGCCTGCCAAAATGGAGGTTGAGAAAGGAGCATGGTTTCAAGTAGGTATTTATGCAAGTAATGATACAGCAGAAGAAAAAACAGTTCATGTGACTGTAAAAGATGTGGAGGTTCGAATTGCAGCAGATAAGGACACTACTGCGGAAATTGCGCCTTTGCAGGATATAATAGAGGTAAGTGTACCGACCATCGATTTGTCAGCTACTACCGGAGCAGATGGAAGTACTATGTATTATGCAGATGAAAGTATGTTCATCTTTGGCGGTTACTATGGTTTGTTTGTATATGATGTAACAAAAAGCCAAATCATTCGAAGTGTTGATTTGGCTCCTATAGGGTGCAATGATACGCAAGGTGATAATGCATGTGAAATAGTTGCCACAGAAGATGGCTCAAAGGTTTTATTAAGTCCGGTATCTAGTAATATGATGTATGTTTATTCTGTGGCGGATAATCAGATGTGGAGGGAACCGTACAATTTGGATGGTTATGACTTATATAGGGATAAGTATTCAGATCAAGTTGTTTTTGACGGAAAGCGTGCTCCATATGAAAAAGATGGTGATATCAAGTTTTATTGTCTGGTAAACGATACAACAATTGGGGAACTGGGATATGCGATGGATATTCAGTCGTCATACCATACAATATTTGAAGAAACAAATTCGATTTACCATAATGTCTTATCAGAAGTTGTTAGCAGAGTCGGTTTGGAAAATGCATATTCCTGGAATAATACTGTGGAATTTAAGGAGGATGCGGATGTATTAATAAAAATGGCAAACGATGATACTGATGAATATGAAGTCTATGGTATTATGAGCGCAGAATATGGCGCTTTTGGTTTACTCCTGAATGATAAAAAAGAAGGAGAGGATCATTGGAACTTTGCATATGTTCCCTGGTTTTATTCAGGTGCACCGGATGGACAGCCTGTTTTAGAACCGACATCGGATGGAAAGTTTTTATTTACCTATGTTTATGCATATGATGATGCACCTCTATGGCGGGAGTGCATCCTTGATTGTGGCTACGATACAGGGTATATGGAATTGAAGACTATCATGGAATTCACACAATCAAATGAAACACCATCAAGGGCATATGTTGAAACATTGCAGGAGAGAATTTCGGCAGATATGGTTGCTGGGAAATTACCATTTGTAGTTACCTCCGCCATTAGGGAAAATCCCTTGAGATTGGAGGTAGAATTGACTGAGATGACAGATGAGAACATAAATATCATTCGATCATATGAAACAAATGGCAGTGCTATAACAATTGTACAAAGCAGTGGTATTGTAGACGATTTGCAACATAATAATACAGATTCACAAAGTCGAATGGCTCCGGGAATTTCAAAAGAAGATGAAAATCTGGGTGTGGTGTATGAAGAAGTTGACGGAGGATATGTTGTCGATGGTGATATGTTTTTTGAGTATTACATTGTCTTGACAGGAAAGGATCCCAACGCAGCGCATGGTACACAATTTATAGTGCTTACGAATGATCAGCATATTACATATGAGCAGGTTTCCAAGAGTTTCTTAAGCAGTAATAGTGCAGATAGTTTGTCAGGGACAATAGTTATTGGAATGAAAACGATTGATTGACATAAAGAATCAGTTTCTGGTGTGTCTGCTTGATTTCTTGTTAGAGAGAGTTGCTTTATTTGACAAACTTGGTATAATAAGTCATGGCAACACTTTGGCAACAGAAAATCAGTAAGCCAAAATAAAATTTGTAAATAAAGTAAAATACCGGCAGATTTTGAATAAAACTTAAACAAAACAATTTAAGTTAAATAAACAACTTGCCGAGTTTGAATAGTAAACAGAGCTTCATAAATGGCGTAAACAAGCCATTTATGGGGCTTTTTCTTTTATCGTGATACCTATATGATACCTGTTTTGATAGTACCACAGATATTAATAAGTACTAAACAGAAGTGTCATAGGTATTTTCTATTATCACATTTCTTTTTATTTTCAAAAATTATCCCAATTATATGAAGCACCAAAAACTGGTGCAAATTAGTGAAAATACACCAGTGGTGTTACTTCCGTAATTTGTGGGTTGGTTATAGAATTAATCGCACAGAAAGTTTTTAACACACAATGTGCCAGTATTGCCACAATGTTACCTGATGACGCCGACAGTGTTTGTAGAGACATATTTATTGGTTTAAGTATGGATTAATTGTACTTAAAGAAAAAAAGTCCGTCAGAGAATATGTTTTGACGAAAAAAGTCCATGAGAGAATATTTTACAAATTAGTGATTTGATTTACCATTATAACTGCAAACGATATCATGTCTGGTTACTTAAAAATATAAAAAATCTGCTTTGAGGTGGAAAAACTCTGCTGATAAGGGATAAAGTAGTGAAAATTTATTTGTTGAAAATTTTGGTAATTATAAATTGATTTATTTGTCACATAATGCATGTTTCAAGTGTCTAATAGACAGAAACAAAGAACTTGATATGAATTATATTTTAGTGCTTATCAAGTTTGGAAAGGAGAGGGCGATGAGTCTTATTGAAGATGCTAAAAATAAGAATCCGGATGCGTTTGAACAGCTTATACAGCCACAATTACAAAGAATGTATCGTGTCGCAATTTCTATGCTGCATAATGAAGAAGATGCTGCAGATGCAATACAGAAAACGGTTCTTAAATGCTGGCAAAAAATTGGACAACTGAAAAGCGAAGAGTATTTTGGAACGTGGCTCACTAGAATACTAATAAATCAATGCAAAGATATTTTGAAAGAAAGAAAAAAGGTTGTTCCACTTGAAGAGTTTCCGGAACTTATACATGAGGATCATTACTTTACCAATGAATGGAGAAAAATATTAAGTAATTTAAATGGAAAGTACCAGATTGTTATGGAACTGTATTATGTGGATGGGTTTTCTACCAAAGAAATTGCAAGGATGCTACATATAACAGAAGTGAATGTCCGTAGTAGAATGGTCAGAGGGCGGAAGCAACTGGAACAGATTCTTACGGTAAGAGCAATGGATTAGTTGGAGGTTTGCTTATGAAAATAGATGAATACAAAAAAATTAGTGATAATGTGCAGGTGCCTGATGTTGTATGGGAAGGATATCAGAATGCTATTAAACAAATTAAAATGGAAAAAGAAACAGATAAAAATATTGTGAAAATTTCTAAATGGAAAAATGTGAATGCTCTTGCTAAAATTGCAGTTGTATTCGGGGCAGTTGTATTGTTATCGGGTGGTACTTTTTTATCTGTAAAAGCCTATATAAGTCATTTAGAAAAAATAAGAAACATGGAAGCTGAAGAAGTTATTGATTTGTATGAGAATATCTTCCAGTATGATAGTAAATATATGTCCAGATCTATGTCTGCAGATGAGGAGAGACGTTTTAGCGAATTATATGATTTGTATTGTAGAGATATGGCAGAGCCGGAGGGAGAAGTTGCTGTTATTTCTTCAAAAGATGAATACAATGGAGAGGGAATTGCGTTTTCTAAAGAAGAGGGTATCTTAAACCTTCCTATGCAGGAAATGACGGACGAAGAAATCCTTCAGCTTGTGGTATTTAATCTGCTGGGACGATATGTTGATTATGAGGCATATGTGAAAGCGAGCAACCCTTTGTACTATTTGAATGCTTTAGAACAAATGACCATGCAGGAGGTTGATGAATTATACATAAATTATAGTTCTGCCAATACGGAGACTAGCTTTTACAATAGAGAGTTATCCTTTGATGAATTGGGAAGAAGAAAAGTTCTGAAAATGCTTTATAAAAGCGGAGAAAAGCAGCCGGAGAACACAATGCCTATCATTCAAAAGGAGAGTGAATATAGTGGGGAAGATATAGCGTTTTGTGTTAATAATTGTACTTTTTATTTTCCGAATGATGAATTGAGCGATGAACAGCTTTTAGAGCTAATTGATTTTCAAATAAAAGTTGATTATTGTAGACAAAGAATAGAGGATGAGATAGAGCGTGGGATAAGAAGTGATTGGCCTTATATAGAATATGTGGAAAGAGAAAGAATTATAACCTTGGATTCCGATGTAAAAGTAGATGATGAAATCTTATCCCAGCAATGGTTAAAAGCTTATGAGGATATTTTGAGGGAGTATTATAGAGAAAATAGTACCTATTATGAAAATCCCGAACGTTACTATGCAAATGTCTGTTTTATATATCTGAATGATGATGAAATTCCAGAAATGTTATTTAGTCACGGATGTACTGATTTGGATTATGATGATAGATGTAATTTGCGAAATTACTTATACACTTATAAAAATGGAGAAGCGGTACTTCTGACGCCGGGTGTAGAAACGATAGATGATTTCTACGGATATAATAAACCTTTCAGCTATGTAGAACGAAAGGGTATGGTTTATTGCGATTATTATATATATGATTTTACAACATATAATAGCGAGACAGATATGATTGATAATGTAAATGATCACATGTCTAAAATGGATGTATGGGATTTGGATACCTTGACCTGTACCTCGTCGAATGCTAATATTGAAATGTTACATGCTATTTATAATTATGTTGAGGAAGAGTATGCAGACGCCACATTTAATGTTGAGTATTATGTCAATGTTTCGGATATTATACGAGATGAAAACACAGGTTATGTAAAAGAGATTATTGGAGAAAAGGTGGACCGCCAAACTTATGAGAAAAGTGAGGCGAGTCTCTGGAGTGGAGAGCAGATTACGACTCTTTCTATTAGCGATTATGATAAGATATACGCTGATGACAATCTGTTAGAGGCACTTGCGCAATGCTACTTGAAAAATAGAATGTGATTTTTCGGGAGAAATTACTATGAATAAAAATCAAGTAGAAAAAGTGATTTGGTGGGCATTAAAAAATCTTTTGGGAAATCTGTTGCCATTTATTCCTTTTGGTTTTCTTTTGCCTATTGCATATCCCCGAATTAAAGCATTTTTCAAAGTATTTTTAGTAGGAATGTTTGCAGTATTGTTTATAGAAATCTTTCAGTATATGACACGATTGGGAAGTTTTGATATAGATGATATAATTCTTAATATGGTTGGTGTTTTAAGTGGATATGGGACATTTGGGCTGGTTAACCATGTTTTGCTAAAAGAGAGATAAGGTTTTAGATTAAGTTGCATTTATTGAAATGTCGATTGATTTTATCACGTCCTATGCTATAATATCTTCATGGCAACACTTTGGCAACAGAAAATCAGTAAGCCAAAATAAAATGTGCAAATGAGGTAAAATATCGGCAGATTTTAAACGAAACCTAAACAAAATAGTTTAAGTTAAAGCATCAACTTGCCGAGTTTGAATAAGGGGTTGTTGAAGTGCTTATCAGCGAAAGAATCTTCCTTTTAATGGATAAGAACGGACTAAGCCAGAAAGAATTTTCAGAGCAGACCGGAATTTCCCAAAGTACGATCAGTGATTGGAAACGAAAAAAAACAAATCCATCTGCGGACAAAATACTTAAAATATGTGAAGTATTACATATTACGCCAAATGAATTATTAGCAGAGGGAACAGTTCATGATGGCAGGACGGATTATGTATTTGCACTGAATAGAGACGAAGAGGTTGTTCTGGAAAGTTTCAGAAGTCTGGAAAGCCGACAAAAAGAACGATTATTGGGCTATATGACTGCTTTGAAAGAAAATAAGTGACACTTAAAATCGTATGTCAGGGATGTCTTGACATACGATTTCTTTTGAAATAAAATACGTATATACGTTACGTATATACAATCAAAGAAAAGGAGAGAGAATATGGGAGATATAAGTATTATTGCAAGACGACTTGAGGATGGTCATGTTCAGTATGGATGGAGTGGAAATGGTGGATATTATAAAGTGGTAGGGATACGGCTTCTATTATGGTATCTGGAGCCGGAAGATGTGGAATACCTTTTTGGATTGGGGCAGACCGCATTAATTGGAAAACGTGGAAGCGAATACGGAGGATACCGTTGGATTGAAACACATGACCTTACGGGTGAACCATTTTGGTTAGACTATTCGGAACGAAGTATTTTCAGTAGAATTGTATTTATTGATTATGGATATTTTTATGATCTGGATCACAAATGGTACTATATCATTCCGGGACCGTTTAGGATTAAGATGCCTTTAGAGTTGATCGATCAGAATGTAGATGAACGAAACTTTGAATTTGATTTTTGTATAAAAGTTCAAGATAAAATACTTCGTTATATTCTGGGGGATTATAGAGAAAAAAATCCGGAGTTTGCTGAGTTTTTGAATAAAGAAGGATATTGCGTAGAGGATATTCTTGAAAATATAAGCGAAGATGGCTTGTTATCGGTTATGGAATTCTATCACAAGTATCGGACAATATTTGATTATTTTGATGACTGGATTCTTATTAAAACAAATGAGGAAAATACTGAAATCACAGATATTGTTATGAAGAAAATGAGTGAAAATCATGTTGAGACATGTGAGTGGTAAGATAAGGAGTTTAGCTTATGGGAACAAATTTTTATCTGATGAGCAAAAGCAAGAAACTGATTCGAGAAAATTTTGCAGTTGAAAAAAATTATGGAGTTACAGATGTCGAATATGAACTTGTAGATGAGCCATATCTAGGATATCAGATTCATCTTAACAAATTGAGCTGTGGATGGCGTCCGTTATTTCAGAGACATAAGAATATTAAGAGCTTTAAGCAGTTAGAAGATTTTTGCATGAAGAATAATAATATTGTTGAAATCTATGATGAATATGGCGAAAAGTATACATGGAAACAGTATTATGACAAGGTATATAATCACAGTCAATGTAAACCAAAACCATTTAAATGGGTATATGAAATAGATCTTCTTTTTAAGGATAATAAACCTACATTACATGTTGTGCCATGTACGGAAAGCGAAGCAGAGATATATATGCCTTTCTGTCATAAAGAATATCGAGAAAAGGAAAGGCGCGCACGGGAGTGTTTTCATGCGTATGAAAGACCATGGTATGGTATAAAGTATTGGGAAGATCCGGATTTCCCATTTGATTGGATGGAAGGTGAGTTTTGTTAAATAGGAGCATTCCTGTTAAGTAACAAATAACCGGTTTGCAAAAAAATGAGTGCCACCCATAGAATAATGATTGTTAACTGGCAGGTTAATTAATCATCGTTCAAAGGAGCTCCCCTCCACAAATGAATTATAAGCAGAATGAAAAATCAATCAAGTAAAAGAATCAACTTTGGTAGTTGCCTAAGTTTTTATAAATAATGTTGACACCAAATATGGTACCACATATAATATAGATAGGAAGTATTCAGAATGTCAAAATGGGATAAACTATTAACGAGAATATGTGCTTTATCAAAAGACCTCCGGTTTGATGAATTACGTAAGGTATTGGAAAGCTATGGATATGTAATGAATGCCCCAAAGGGCGGAAGCAGTCATTACACGTTCAGAAAAGCTGGATGTCAACCGATTGCGATACCGAAGCATGAACCCATCAAAAAAGTGTATGTAGAGATGGTAAAGCAGATTGTGGAAAGTGAGGCGGTGAATGGTGAAAACGTTGAATGATTATTTTGCAATGAATTATCGTATGGAAATTGTAGAGGATAAGGATGAGGGCGGTTTTGTGGTTTCATTTCCGGAGCTTCCGGGATGTATTACCTGTGGAGAAACAGTAGAATCCGCTGTCGCAAACGCTTTAGATGCCAAGAAAGCATGGTTGGAAGCTGCTATGGAAGATGGTATTGAAATTCATGAGCCGGACAGCTTAGAGGATTATTCTGGACAGTTTAAACTTAGAATCCCACGAAGTCTTCATCGTTCCCTTGCAGAACATTCTAAGAGGGAAGGTATCAGCATGAATCAGTATTGTGTATATCTTCTTTCCAGAAACGATGCAGTTTATTCAAAATAGCGGTTGCACACAGTATTTGCAATCGCTATTTTGAAATGCCAACACTTTGGCAACAGAAAATCAGTAAGCCAAAATAAAATATGCAAATGATGTAAAATATTGGCATGCTTCAAATAAAACTTAAATACAATAGTTTAAGTTAATGAAAAACCTAATCCCCCAGCTATGCTGGGGTGAATGGAGTAAGCAGTAGCGTGTAGGATAACAATAAAAAGCCTCCTGTGTTACAATGAGAAAGGTATCGCAAGCCAATCTCAAAACAAAGGAGGCGGTCCTTAATGGACAATCAAAGTTTATCACATGTTCGCTGGAAATGCCAGCACCATATAGTTTTCATACCAAAGTATCGGAAGAAGATATTGTATGGTAAGTTAAAAAATGATGTAAGAGAAATAATCTCAATACTTTGTAAGTATAAGGATGTACAGATTATAGATGGAGCAGTATGTGAAGATCATATACATTTAAGCGTTGCAATACCACCTAAAATAAGTATATCGAGCTTCATGGGATATTTGAAGGGCAAAAGTACACTAATGCTATATGACAGGCATCCGGAACTGCAAAGTAAGTGGGATAAGTCATTCTGGGCAAGAGGATATTATGTGTCGACAATTGGTAATATTACAGAAGATGCAATAAAGAAATATATCCAAGAACAGTCGGAAGAGTCAAGGAAAGAAGAAAACAGAAGTACCTCTTTATAGAGGACCAGTAACAAAGCTTGTGATACCCGCCTTTCAGGCGTGTATGCAATCAGCCCTTTTTAGGGCTAATATTAAACCACCAGTTGAACTGGTGGTTGCTAACTTAGATAACCAAGACATTTATAGAGACTCTGTCGTATGGCTTTTGGTGGTAAAGGGGAAAGACCTTCATCATGTTAGCCAGGATAAAGAAGTTTGCCTTTTTGAAGATGAAGGGATTTGCCATTTGACACACAAAGAGCCGGGAATCCGCTTAAACAGCGGACTTTCCGGCTCTTTGTGTGTGGTGTGATACCTTTTTGATACCTGTTTATGATTGTTGAGCGTTTAGCATTCTTATATAGGATTTAAAAAAATGGTTCTGAAAAACTTATACGTCCAGCATTATTTCTTAATACTTCTTCACGTTCTGGTGAGTATAATTGTTTTAAATAGGTACGTAGTGTCTGCTGATTTTGAACCGGAAACGGTTTGATCAGCAAACACTAAATATCGTCAAAGCCAGTAAAATCAATAGATTTAGGCTTGGCAGAATAGGAAGGGCAAATGAAAAATTTATTAAGTATATTTGGGAAAATGGATAATTCAGAGATTGTTAGCAAACTGGGAATTTTAAATAAACCGGGAGACAGATTAGAAGCACGTATTACTGATTCTAACCGACGAGTAGTTAAAGTACAAACGGATAATGGAAATTCTAAATATAGCGCAACGCAATATCCAAATGGAACTCTTGTGGAAACAAAAGTAACCAAACAGAAATAGTAATATTAGAGTTATTTGTGATACCCGTAAATAAATACCTGTGAGTTATTTTTTCATTATTCAACAACTGTCAAACTCCCGTAAAAAACATGAAAAGAACGCTGTCCAAAATTACGTTGTCATGATATACTTTTGTGTGATTAGAGGTTGATTTATGATTTTTAAGGAGCGGTTCGATGATTGGAAAGCGAAAAGTACCTACATATCGTCGGAGAATTTTTCTGTATTTTATGGCAATTGCCATTGTACCACTTTTGGTTCTTGGTTTTTATTCTTATCATAGTGCTGTTTCAGCGGTAAGAGATAGTATTCGCCAATCCAATGAGACAGCGTTGTTGCAGGTGGAGAATAGGACTGAAAATGTGTTGGACGCTGTACGGCAGGATTTTCTTATGATAGCTGGACGAAGTTCTACGAAGGAGATAATTGATCAGGAGTATGATGATATCCCCTATCCTCAGATTCGAAGTTTTATTGATGAAATAAGCGGAGGCGAATCTTACATTAACTATGCAGACGGGTATAGTTTTATTAATTATAAAAAGAAATGGGTTCTAAGCAATAAGGGATTTAATTCCATGGATGTAGTTGCAAACTATGAGTGGCTGGAAGAGTTGGCAGATGCATATCAGCGCATTTTCTGGGTGAATCATATAGGGAATGATGAAGGTGAAAATGCAATTGATTCCCAATATGTCGATGACCAATATCTTATGTATGTGGTTAAAATGCCGACTAATACAGCGCATACAGATGCTGTATTAGTAGTGAATATGAAACAAAGTGCCATGGAAGATCTGTTTCACGATAGCTTGGGTAATGGTAGTTTGTTAGTTATGGATCAGAATGGAGAGATGGTCTATTCTGAAAATGAAGCCGTTTATTCTTATTACAAGAATCATCCGGAATTTTTGGAGAATATGAATGAAACTACGATTCATACATCTGAAGGAGTCTATGATATCGTAAAGCGTAAGGCATCGGTTAGCGGTTGGGTTTATGTGGCTGGATATAATTCAGCAGCGGCAGACAGCCAGTTTCTTGAAATATTGTTTACGATGATTGGAATTATTATGATTGTCCTCATGGTTACAGGGATTATTAGTGGTTTTGGTAGCTTTTTTGTGTATAAACCGGTGAAAAATCTAGTGAACCAGGTGAAGTCTGTTATTCCGGAAGAGGAAAAAGAAGATGAGGATGAATTTAATCTGATTCAGGAAGGAATACATTCTCTTCTTGGCCATAATGAAGAACTGAAGGATGTGATTGACCGACAGAAGAATCAGGTAAAAGAACTGTTTGCCATACGTCTGGTACGTGGACGGATAAAAGAGGAAGAAATAACAAGGATAAAAGAGAGACTTCAAATGAAATTTGATTCATGTCTTTGCGTTACATCGGTGATATTTTGTCCACTGTACGAAACAGACCGTGATCAGACAGGAATAGATGCCCTGAATCTGGAATTATTGAATCATCTTCCGGAAGAAATAAAAAAGATGCTCATTTTTCCGCCGTTTATCTACACGCGAGCTATTGTAATGATTGTGGATGGGAAAAACAGAGATGAGACAGAACAGAAATTAGTTGCTCTCAGAAACAGTCTTTCAAGTTTTATTGCAGAGATTTGTGGTGGGTATATTGATATGGGTGTTAGCCGTATCTTTGAACAGGAAACTGGTTTTCGTCGAGCATATAATGAAAGTCTGGAGGCATTGAAGATAAATGAATACTCAAATCGTGATGAAAATATAGAAGGTATATCTATGGAGGATAGTTCCGTCACGTATTATGGGGATTTGATTGGACATAGCCCAGGTGGAAGTGATTACAATCTGGTATTAGATGCTGCGATCAAAGAGGCAATCGATTCCGGCGACCAAAAGCGTGCCTTTGCCATTACCAATGAATTCATGAAAGAGGTCAATAAGTCCGGTGTTGTGTTGTATGAGCAGCATTACTATTTCCATCGATTTTTATTGGCAATTTTATCTGTCCCTGCAGATGCGGGAATTCCGATTTATGATTTATTTCCGGAAGGGGACGAAGATCTGTTTTTACAGTTTAATCAGCTGTATGATTCTCGAAGTATCAAAATGTTTTACGAAACAAAGGTAATTGTTCCGGTAATTAATCGAATGAACCAATTTAGAAAAAGCAGTTCTGAAATGGTCATGGATAAGATTACAGAACTGGTAGAAAAGAATGGTGGAGATCTGACTTTAAGTGAGTGCGCTGAAAAGGTTGGATGTCATCCGAGTTATATCTGGCGTGTTATGAAGAATACCAAGGATATGACATTTACCGATTATGTTGCAGGACAAAAGCTGGAGATGGCAAAAAGGATGTTGGTAGAAACGGATCTCTCTGTTGCAGAAATTGCGGAACGATTAAGCTACAGTAATGCGCAGAACTTTATCCGCTTATTTAAAAAACATATGGATATTACTCCTGGACAATATCGGAAACAGTATAAATAAAACATCAAGAAGATGGATTCATGCAATGCGAATCTATCTTCTTTTTTGCAAGGATTAATAAGGGATAATTGTTTCGCAAAGCAGAGAGCATTTTGTCTATTATAAGAACAATAAGAATAATCAAAATGTGTAGTTATGAGCATAGATCATGCAATAATCTGATTATTTTTTGTGAATAACGGTTCGTTTTGATATGTAATTGTACAATATACACAAATTGCGTTTGTAATAAATGTCTATAATTGTGTAAATATAATGATTGTTGAAATTTTGAATATAATCAGTAAGATAAAGCCATAAGCAAACAAAGCAATGCATGGAGTTTCCGGAGGATAAAGTGAAAAGGAACCCATATTAAGAAAAGGGAGGTTGGCTTATGGCGAGAGTAAAAACGGCCGGTGCTGGAGCAGTTTCTTATGGAAAGAAAGAAACACTGCTAAGCTATATGAAACGGCACAAATGGATGTATCTGTTGATGCTTCCTGGAATCATTTATTTTGTGATTTTCAAATATGTACCAATGGCGGGGTTGGTTATATCTTTCCAAAATTACAGCCCCTATTTGGGAATCTTGGGAAGTGAATGGGTAGGACTTGAACATTTTAAAACATTTTTTATGAATCCTGACTTTAAGATGCTTCTTGTAAATACCTTTTCGATTTCTATATTGAACTTGGTTTTCTTTTTTCCCATGCCGATTATTCTGGCATTGCTCTTGAATGAAATTAAGAATAAGTTCATGAAGAAATCAATTCAGACGATGATATATATTCCACATTTCATTTCTATGGTTATAGTGGCAAGTATTACGTTTACACTGTTAAATACAGATTCAGGTGTAATTAATCAGATTATATATTCATTGACGGGGAATAAACTGGAATTTCTGTCTGATCCTAAATATTTCCGATGGATTATTGTAATTCAAAACATATGGAAAGAAACAGGATGGGGAATGATTATTTTCCTGGCTGCTTTAGCCGGTGTAGACACTCAATTATATGAGGCGGCTCAGGTAGATGGTGCAGGCAAACTAAGACAGGTTTGGCATGTTACACTTCCGGCAATCAAAAGTACTATCATTATTATGTTGATTATGAAGGTAGGAACTTTGCTGAATACAGGATTTGAGCAGATTTTCTTGATGAAAAACTCTCTGAATTCTTCGGTGGCAGAAGTATTTGATACATATGTGTATACACTAGGTATTACGCAAGGCGCATTTTCTTACAGTACGGCAGTGGGAATGTTTAAATCCGTAGTTGCGACGGTTATGGTTTTGACGACAAACTGGATTTGTAAAAAATGTGGCGAAACAGGCTTATACTAATGGAAGGAAGGAGCGACAGATGTTAACAATTGCAGCAAAAAAGAAACATAGGGGAATCAAATTGAATCCAGTGGAACGAGTCGGAATGGCTGTTGTGTATTTGATTTGCATTATGGCTGGTATACTCACAATTGTACCTTTTCTCTATATAGTAGCCGGTTCCTTTGCGACAGAAAAAGAGTTGGTAGAGCGAGCATTCTTCATCATTCCGCATACGTTCTCCTTAAATGCCTACAAATACATTATAGCAGACGGAAGTATCTTCAGAGGATTGGCTAATTCATTTTTTATCATGATAGCGGGTACAGTCGTCAATATGGCATTTACCACTACTCTTGCATATCCACTGTCAAAAAGCAATTTGAAGGGAAGAAATGTGGTGCTAAATGTAATTATAGTTACCATGCTGTTTTCAGGAGGTATGATTCCAAATTATCTGGTGGTAAAGGGATTGGGACTATTAGATAGTTATTGGGCATTAATGCTTCCGGGTGCTGTTAATGCATTTAACTTGATTATTGTGAAAAACTTCTTTCAGGAACTTCCTCATGAATTAGAAGAAGCTGCCAGAATAGATGGATGTTCTGATGTTGGGATTTTTGCAAAAATTATTCTTCCATTGTCCAAACCGGCACTTGCTTCAGTAGGATTGTTTTATGCGGTATCCCACTGGAATGATTTCTTTAACTCACTGATTTACTTAAATTCAACTGAGAAATTCCCGGTTCAGATCATTTTGCGACAGATTGTTTTACTGGCGCAGGGAGCAAGTGCAGATGGTAGTGCGGTTGACTTTGGAGTGGGTGGTACGCCGCCGGAGCAGGTGGTAAAAATGGCAGCGACCGTAGTTGCAACGATTCCGATTCTATGTGTATATCCGTTTGTTCAGAAATATTTTGAACAGGGTGTTATGGTTGGAGCAGTAAAAGGCTAATAAATAGAATTCAAACAACATTATTTAGGAGGTTATCTATCATGAAAAAAAGAACAATGAAACGTAGCATTGCGATGGGACTTGCGGTAATAACAGCTGCAGGCTGTTTGACGGGATGCGGTGGAAGTGAAAATCAGGCGTCTACTGATGCAAACGGAAGGTACAACTTAAAGGTTATGACCTATGATTATTCCGGCAATCCAATGAAGGGTGAAACAGGTGCTGAGATTATAGAAAAAGTGGAAGATTATACAGGTGTGAATCTTGATGTTATGTGGACACCGAAGGATAACTATAATGATAAGCTGAACCTGATATTAGCTGGTGGTGGAGAGGATATGCCCCAGATTATTGCAACAGAAACAAAGTCTCCTGCTATCATCAATGCAGCAAAAGCCGGTGCATTGTGGGATATAGAAGAATTGCTGCAGGAGTTTCCTCATTTGAAAAATTCCAAGGCGGTAGTAAATGATAATATCCGTATTGATGGAAAACTTTATGGAATTTATCGTGGACGTGCATTGGGACGGTACGGTATGACTTACAGAAAAGACTGGGCAGACAAGTTGGGCTTGGAAAAACCGGAAACTGTAGAAGACATTTATAATATGCTTTATGCATTTACTTATGGTGACCCGGATGGAAACGGACAGGATGACACATATGGTCTTACACTTACAAAGGATACTGTGCCGTTAGATATCATTCAAACATGGTTTGGAGCTCCAAATGGCTGGGGCGAAGTTGATGGTAAATTAGTACCGGATCATCAGACAGAGGAATATCTGGAATGTTTAAAGTGGCTGCGCAAATTATGCGAGGAAGGCCTGATCAAGAAAGATTTCCCCACAAGAGATGCGGCAACTAAGGCAGATGATTTGAAAACGCAGAAAGCCGGAATGATTGTAGATGCCATAGATGATGGACGTCGTGTAGCAGATTACTTTGAAAATCAGGGAATTGTAGGTCCTGAGATGGATTTCGTGGGAGCAGTTAAAGCAGATGAAAATGCGGAGCCGAGAACAATGGCTACACTGGGATGTCAGGGATTTTTCGTAATTACAAAGGCAGCAAAGACTGAGGATGATGTACGTAAATGTCTTGATTTCTTGGACAAAATGAATGATGAGGAGATGATGACTCTTGCAAACTATGGTTTGCAGGATAAGCATTTTAAACTTGAAGCTGACGGAAAACTTACAAGAAGCCATGATGCAACCTTAAATCAGGAATATCAGGCATTGAACCAGCTGGTTTCTTATACAGAGTATGCTCCGAATACAGATCCATATGTGACCTTAAATGAAACGGAAATATATTACAAGCAGCAGGAAACAATTAAGAACAATGAGCAGTATGCAGTATCTGATCCAACTGCCGGTATTTTGGGTGATTCAGAAGAATATACTAAAAACGGTGTTGCGCTTGATAAAATCATTGAAGATGCAAGAATTCAGTTTATTGTAGGACAGATTGATGAAGAACAGTTGAAGGCTCAGTGGGATTTATGGTCTAAGAGTGGCGGAGACAAGGTTATTGAAGAAGTAAATGCAGTTTATGCAAAATAAAATAATAGAGACTTAGAAAGAAAGTGCAGGAGATGCAGAATGGGCGCAGGTCCGGTGCAGTTCCTGCATTTTCTGATTTTAGGAGACGGTTACATGATATTTAAAGAAGAATTTCAAAATCCGCCGGTAGAGTACCGGATTAAGCCATTCTGGTTTTGGAATGGAGATATTACGAAAGAAGAAATAAGTCATCAGATTAAGGAGATGGCAGATAAGGGACTTGGGGGGATGTTTATCTGTGCCAGACAGGGAATGACGATTCCATATCTTTCGAAGGAATGGTTCGAAATGGTAGAGTATGCGTGCGCAGAGGCGAGAAGATATGGTCTCGAAGCATGGTTATATGATGAGTATCCATATCCGAGCGGTATGAGTGGCGGAGAGGTGTTGTTAGAGCATCCGGAAGCAGAACATATGATATTAGTGCATAAAAAAGTAGAAAAATCGAGAGGAGGGGAGGTTGAAGTAAATTTAGGCTGGAGTCGTGTCCTGTTTGCAAAAGCTTATCCGGTTGATAAAGGAGGGAATACCTGCTGGGATGAAGCGGTTGATTTAAAGGATTGTATTGGAAATCTGCAGCAAGAAAAAATCTATCAGCAGACAGGCCTTACTAAATACAATAATAAGCGATTTTTTTCGTATGGTCCATCCAAAATACTGAAAACTGTTCTGCCGGAACTCGCAGAGAGAACATGGCGAATAGAACTCTATATGGAAATGGCCATGGGTGATTTTAAGTACTATGGAGGATTTTTTGATCCATGCAATAAGGAGGCAGTGCGTACATTCTTAGAAACAACACATGAACGCTACGAGAAAGCGGTAGGAGACCAGTTTGGTATTACTGTTCATGGAATGTTCTCTGATGAAGTTGGACTTTTGAGCCCCATTCCTTGGTCAAAGCTTCTCCCGGAAGAATTTGAAAAACGTAACGGATATTCTCTTCTTGATTGTATGCCGGCGCTGCACGATGATTCGTTTGAGAATGCCATGAAAGTCAGATATGACTTGTATGAAACAGCTCATATTCTTTTCCGGACGAGCTATCATAAACAGGTTTCTGACTGGTGTCGGGAGCATCATTTACAATATGCTACGGAAGTGCCTTCCATGCGACACAGTACACAACGTTACAGTGATATCGTAGGGGGGGATACGGCCCATGAGAAATTGGGTAAACCTCTGGAATGGATTTATGATGAATATATTCATAATTATAGGAGTAATGCCAAGGCAGTCAGCTCTCTGGCAAGACAACTGGGGAAAAAGTATGCGATGATTGAGAGCTTTCACAGTGTTGGTTGGACAATGACTCTTCAGGATGCGAAGTGGATGATTGACCGATTGGGAAGCAGCGGGATTAACCTTTACAATTTTCATGCATTCTATTATACCATTCAGGATATTACAAAACACGACGCACCACCTTCACAGTTTCTACAGAATCCTTACTGGAAATATTATCGAAAGCTTGCGGATTATGTAGGCCGAATGGGTGTAATGGTAACAAATACAGATGCGGATATTCAGATTGCTGTGTTGGATCCGGTAGCTGCTTTGTGGACAAAACTTGGAAATCCGTTCCACGGTTTTCCCTACCGGGGTGAAAGCGAGAGGGAACAGAAAAAATGCGATTATCTAAGAGAAAGATGGGTTCATATCTGTAAAACATTGTTATTCAATCAGCTGGACTACGATCATTTGGATGCCGAGATGCTGGAAGATGCGGAGATTTCAGATGGAAAGATTCATTTGGGAAAGGCGGCATATTCTGTGGTTATTTTGCCTCCTTGTCATTGTATGGAATCATATGCAAGAAATAAACTGGAGGAATTTACGGCTCAGGGGGGAACTGTTATTGGAATAGAAGAAATTCCTACTTATGCCATTGATGGTGGAGAAAATAACGAAGAAACGAAGGAGCGATGGAAGCTATTGTTTGAAAAGCCATCGGCATTTTTCTTTACAGAAATGAAAGATGATGAACTCATTCAGTTGTGCAGGGAACAGATTGACGAGCATATACACTGTCGCATAATTTCAGGAAATCCTAAAGATACGATTGTATCTGTACGCTATGATGAGAATGGAAACTGGTATGTATTTGCGGCAAATCAGGGAAAAGAACGCATTGCAGTTGAACTTACATGTGATTATAAATGTACGACAATTGCCGATAAAAATGTTTACAGATTGGATTTGGAGACAGGAAAAATCTGTAATATTCCTGTTGAAGAAAATGCTGTTGTTATCAGACTTGGCAGTTTTGAAAGTCAATGGATTCAGATTTCAAACAATGGCACTGATAACAAAATTAGTCATAATTCCATAAGACCTGAAATTACGATTCCACTTGATGCAGAATGGAAGATGAAACCTTTAGGGAAAAATTTCTGCCGGTTTGGATACGTTGATATGTCTTTGAACCGGATAGAGTGGGAAAATGTGGAAGTAAAGACATTTATTGAACAGTGTGATTCTACTAAATTATTGGAAAAACAGCAGTTAAGATTCTCAGGCGCTTTTGGAACACCAAAGAAGATTACACCAGCGTATCCGTTGGCTTGTTGGTATCGGGTGGAATTCCAGATGAATGAAGTTCCGGAAGATATATGTATTTTTATGGATAGAGAAACGATGGCGGGATCCTATCAGCTATTCATTAACGGGAAAAAAGCAGATCAAAAGGACTGGTACGATGTTTTTGTAAATGATAAAAATAATCAGGCCTTGAATATATACAGCATGGTGAAGGAAGGTAAAAATTCCATTGAGATTCAGATGAATATTGAAAAGGATGAAGATGGATTAAGGGATCCATTGTATCTGTGGGGTTCCTTCGGCGTAACCGAAACAGCTGGAATACCATTACTGACGAAACAGCCAGAAACAGGATGCCCAGACAGACATTGGTGTAAGGGATTTCCGTATTACAGCGGTACGATGGAATATGAGACATGCATGAAGCTGGAGATACCCGTGACAGAGCAGCAGGTCAACTGTTTTGATATAAAACTGGGATTTCAGGTTCCAACCTATGACTGTATTGAGACCAGAATCAATGGAGTAAGCCTTGGCGTAAAAGCATATACGCCATATGTTTGGCAGTGTCCTCGGGATGTTTTACAGAAAGATGAAAACATTATTACAATAGCAGTTACAAATACACTGGCTAATATGCTGGATGGGACGTATTTTGATTATGATAGTCAGAAGCTGGTAAACATTGAACCATAGAAGATAGGAGACAATTATGAATGATTATTTTCCGCAAGATAATGGAATTGGAGTAAGAATTGGCAACGGTGTAAAACAGGTTCTGCAGATAATTGCAAATCGCTTTATAGCGGATAATCCTCCAATTCCTGTAAAATATTATTTGAGAAGCAGCAGGAATTTCCATATATCAGAAGATTACATGGATGAGATAGCATTGCACAAAAAAATGCCGGAGCTTGTTCCCGAGCAGTATGTGTATGCATGGGCAAAGCTTTCTGTACCTCAGGCCGGACCGTTTAATTTCCGCTTCAGTGCTTTTGGTCCTGTGAGTATTTGGGTGAATGGAGTGCTGTCGTATCGTACGAATCATACGCAGGAACGATTTGCAGATCAGATTTCCAATATCAGTCTGAATCTGAAAGAAGGAGAAAACAGCCTTTTCTTTCAAAGTGTTTCTACTCCCTTGGGATGTGGCTTCCATATCGGAAGCAGTTCCTATAAAGGAAGAAGAATTCAGTTTTTTAGTCCGGATAGAGAACATAAGGGAATGAGTGGATTCGTGTACAGCAAGGCATTTGAACGACCAATTGAAAGGGTTCCGGTTATTGGTGAGGGAGAAGAAGAGACAGGAATTCATTGGTATCCGGAAGTATCCTGGGAACAGGGAGAAAAACAAAAAACTGTGGCGGAACGCCTTTTCAATATGGAGAAGGATGACCATAGAAAAATGGTAAGTGCCTCAAGATTTTTTTGTCCGTTTGCCGGAATGGTTTCTCTGGTTGGAAAATCAGAAGGGAAAGGAAAATTATGGATAGACGGAAAAGAAACAGATTCCGTTGAAGGAGAATGGAAAGCAGAGTATTTATTAAGTGGGGGATATCATACTCTGGCATATGAAGGTAAAACTGTCACTCTGCATGTGCAATGTGAAGGCAGTTTGTTGGAATTGGAAAGTCCGGTTCTGTTGGCAGATGGTAGAAAAGAGCCGTGGCTTTATGCAGGACCATTTACAGAAAATCAGGTTTTGAATATGAAAGATATGATGTCTTTTCAGAAACCGTTTGAAATAGATGGAGGGGCTTCTTTTTGGAGAGCCGATATGCCGGATATGTATCTTCGTCCATTCAATGAAGGCGTGTTGTATGGGGAGTGGAACTATCCACTTGGTGTTACACTGTATGGAATGATCCAGTGTGGACGTCTTTTGAATAATCAGGCAATTCAGGATTATGTAGAAGGTCACATGAAAAAATGCACTGATTTTTACGATTATTGTATTTGGGATAAAGCTTTTTACGGGGCAGCTCCTTTTCATAATCAGCTGACTACGATAGACAGTCTGGATGACTGCGGTTCTATTGCTTCGACGCTTCTTGAAGTGATGAAGGATCATGTAATTCCGGAAGGAAGAAAAGTTGGAGACATGGTTGCTGATTATATGAGAAATAAGCAACAGAGACTGCCCGATGGTACATTTTATAGAAATCATTCTTATCTGCCCATTATGAATGAAACTATTTGGGCTGATGATTTATACATGAGTATTCCGTTTTTATGCCGATATTATGAACTGAGTGGGGATATATTCTATCTGAGAGATGCTGTAAGACAGATAAAACAGATTTTTGGTTATCTTTTTATGCCGGATTTAGAAATTTTGTCCCATATTTATGATACGCATTATCATGTTCAGACAAAGGTTCCCTGGGGGAGAGGCAATGGATGGGTGTTATTTTCCCTTACAGAACTTTTGGCGGTTATGCCGGATAATGATCCTGAAAGAGAAGAAATTCTTGAGATTTTCCAGACACTTTGTGGAGGTTATTTAAAACTTCAGGGAAAAGAAGGAATGTGGCATCAGGTTTTGACATTTCCTCATTCTTTTCAGGAAACTTCCTGCACGGCTATGTTTATTTATGGATTTGCCAGAGGCGTCAGGTATGGATGGCTGAAGAATCGTGATGATTATGCAAAAGCAGCATTACTTGGATGGCGGGCACTTTGTAAAATTGCTGTTGACTGGAAAGGTAATATTTATGGTGTATGCCGCGGATCAGGTTATTCCTTTAGTAAGGAATATTATGCAAATGATTTAGGATGGAATGTGAATGATACCCATGGAACAGGGATTGTTATGTTGGCAGCGATTGAAGTGGAAAAAATGAAAGAGTCACAACAGGAGGAATAAGAATGGAACGAATTTTTAATCCAAGGCAGTTTGGTGCTCTGGGAGATGGCATTACTCTTGATACAAAAGCAATTCAAGCAGCCATTGATGAGGCTGGGATAGCGGCAGAACGCGGTGCAAAAACAATTGTTGTGCTATCGAAAGGCATATACTTAACCAGTTCACTGTTCTTAAAAAGCCATATGGAATTTCGAATGGAAGAGGGGGCAATTCTGCTGGGGACAACAGATGAGAGTCAGTATCCCATTATGCACACAAGAGTAGCAGGCGTTGAAATGGAGTGGACTGTTGGCATTTTAAATGTTAATGGTCAAGAAGATGTAAAAATTACAGGAAAAGGCTGTATTGATGGTCAGGGACCGTATTGGTGGAATAAGTACTGGGGAGAAGACCGGAAGGGCGGCATGAGAAAGGTTTACGAAGCAAAGGGATTAAGATGGTGCGTGGATTATGATTGCCGGAGAAGCCGCAATTTAGTTGTGATGGAAAGCAAGAATGTGAATTTATCTGATTTTGAAAGTCGTCGGTCTGGGTTTTGGAATATTCATATTTGCTATTCGAAAAATATTCATGTAGAAAAATTGCATATTTATGACAATGAAGGACCCAGTACGGATGGGATTGATATCGATTCCTGCGACGGAGTTGTTGTAGAGAGATGCAAAATTGCCTGTAATGATGACAGTATCTGCGTAAAATCAGGTCGTGATGCAGATGGCCTGAGAGTGAACAGAATCTGCCAGAATATACTAATTCAGGAATGTGAAATACTTACAGGTAGTGGAGTGACAATCGGAAGCGAAACATCAGGTGGGGCAAGAAATATCACCATCAGAAATCTAAAATATCATGGAACAGACTGTGGATTTCGTCTAAAATCTGCTAGAACCAGAGGGGGAGTTATCGAAGATGTCCTGGTCGAAAATTTGAAAATGGTTAATGTTAAATATCCTTTCAGCATGTGTTTAGACTGGAATCCATCATACAGTTATTGTGAAATACCAAAGGATTATCAAGGCGAAATCCCGGAACACTGGCGTAGGCTGGCTATTCCTGTGCCGGAAGAAAAAGGCATTCCACAAGTGAAGAATCTAATAATTCGTAACGTCATATCTGAAAATGAACCGGATTATGCAGGAATATCCAGAGCATTTGATGTTAGTGCTTTTCCGGAACATCCAATAACTCATGTGACCATGGAAAATATAAAAATTCAGGCAAAAGAATTTGGTAAAATTTCAGGCATCAAAGACTGGAAATTGATGAATGTGGAAATTACGACAGAGGAATAAATGAGTCTTGTTTAGCGCAGTAAAGAAAGCCTCTCTGCCATTAATTTGGCAGAGAGGCTTTCTTTACTACTACATCCCAGTTTATTCCAGTTCTACCTCCGCTTTGTCAAGTGCAGACTTGATAGCTTCCAGCAGCACCAATGTGGGAGCAAATGGGAGGTATTTCAAAAAACGATGCAGGAGAAGTAGACTATGGAAAAGCGATCTGAGCAAGTCCATAGCAGGGAATCTTCTGCGACTCTCCAACTGACAGTTAGTTTACTCTATCCAGAACAGAAAAATGATTGATGAATAGGGGATTTATGAGTATAATATAGGTGTAAGTAACAAAATTGAAATTGATTTTGACAGATAGGGACAGGAAGGATGTGATTGCGTGGTAACAACGGAATCTATAACCATTAGAGTACCGGCAGGAATGAAGAAGTACCTGGCTGATACAAATACAGAAACAGAACTCACCAGAAACGCACTTTTATTATATCCTTATATAGCAAATCAGACCATTTCCCACGGAAGAGCAGCAGAAATTCTGGGGATAAGGAAATCAGAACTTATCGACATCTACGATAAGCTGGGGTATTCTTATTTTGATATGACCATGGATGATCTGGATACAGAACTGGAAACATACCGCCAACTGAAAAAGGGGGCAATGGTATGATAGTTGTATCGGATACAACACCATTAATATCATTGCTTAAAATAGAAAGACTTGATTTGCTGAAAAAGCTATTTGAAAATGTGCTTATACCACAGGCAGTATATGAGGAACATGAACTTACCTCGGATGAGGTGAAGGAATGTGTTTCGGGTTTGCAGAGAGCAGGTCGACATATTGGACAGAGGCATTATCAGATGCTGTTGGATATGTTGGAAGATTAGATTCTTGAACGGATATCAACTCTGGTTCTACTGAATGATTGTGGTTCTAATCTGGTTCTAAAAAGTTTTGAAACCATATAGACAAGATGATAAAAGATATAAATTTCATGCAAAAAGAAATAAAAAATGGTAGAAAAATATGGTGGATATATGAAATGGGAGCAGAGTTTGAATAAGGATTAATATTAGACCTAGAGGATATTGTTTCAATATCCTCTAGGTTTTATGTTATAAACTTATAAGCGTGTTAAGTTTATAATCTTGATTATTGCTATTTACTTAGTGAATTTTGGTAAATAATAAGTGCAGAAGAGGGAAATCACATTGGAGTATAAGGAAGTACAACAGATTGCAAAGAAAACCATAGAGTATGGGTGATATGGAAAAGGATATCAGGACACACCATATTCACGTTGTGAAATGGAACGGAACCGAGTGGAAAAATTATATTCGTTTCAGGGATTATCTTAATGCTAATGGTGACGTGGCTTTGCAGTATCAGAAGTTAAAGGAAGAACTGGAAAGTAAGTATGCAGGCGATAGGGCTGTGTACACAAATGGCAAGCAGGATATGATAAATAAAATTTTAAACGAATGAGAGAGTGCGGTAAGTATGTTAAGATTAAGACCCTATAATAAAAATGATGCGAAAATAATTATGTCATGGATAAAGGATGAGACATCTTTTTATAAATGGACAGCAGGAGTTTTAGGGGAATATCCAATTTCTGTGGAGCAGTTCAATACGGTAAGTAATCTTATGGCATTTACTGCTATTGATGATAATAAGATAGTAGGTTTCTTTACTATGAGAAGACCGAGGGAATCCTTTGAGGAATTACGGTTTGGCTTTGTAATTGTTGATCCGGAAAAATGCGGACGGGGATATGGAAAAAATATGTTGAAATTAGGCTTAAAATATGCCAAAGAAATATTTGGTGCAGACAAGGTTTCACTGGGAGTTTTTGAAAATAATGCTCCAGCTTATTATTGCTATAAGGCAATAGGCTTTGAAGATGTGCCGCAAAATGAAATAGAAAAGTATACTGTAATGGGGGAAGAATGGAATTGCCTTGAATTGGAGATAAAACTATAAAGTTGATAATTTTTGATATGGCAGTATGATGTTTAGAACTACATTATATTTAAAATATTATGACTGATACGAAAGAGGAATGAAGCATTATCATGGAATTCTTCAGTTTGTTTTCTACAGTATTTTTTAATATAGCAATCACTTTTGGCTTTCTATTACTTATATATCTGTTCTTCTTTCCGACCCGAGCCCGGAAAGATCTGAAACCGGTTAAGTATATTTCATACAAAAAGGATCATTTTCAGGAGGATTTTGATTTTTCCTGTGAATTTTGCGGATCCATGATATCTTCCAGAGACGAAAAGTGTCCCACCTGTGGAGGCAATTTCGGAAATAACAAAGAGTATCAGCGAAAGAAACGGGCCATGCAACAAAAGTATTTAGAGTATATGAAATCCCAGGAGAAAGCCATAGCACAGGAAATGGAATATATAAGCAATACGATGCAGGCAATTCAAAAATATAAGTTGATACGCCACAAATATTACAACTTTGAAATCGGAGAGTCTCCGGTTTATAAACCCGCAAGTGATTATGAATTTACCTGCGAATACTGCGCTAACAAGATAAGGGGAAAAAGCACGGATGAAAAGGGGTGCAGTAATTGTGGGGCTTCTTATAAAGAAAACCTGGAATTATTGGTACGCGAAGAGGAAGACCGTCTGGAAAAACGCCATTATGACGAATATATGAAACTGAAGGATCTGGAGTGGGAGCAGAATATCAGGAATGAGCGAAGAGATGCAAACATTGATGAAAAGTATGGGACACCTATCCGATTTATGGAGAAAAATGCAAAGGTTATTGCGCTGGTCATTTTGCTTGGGCTTATGATGATTTCCGTGGGAATAACAGTTTTGATTTTAAAGTTTAGGTAAAACAGGATGAGTATATTTGACGTGAAGGGAGATCACATGGACATTCTATTTAAAAACGATGATTTTGTATTTTCCTACAGGGTTGGCGGTATATTGATCCATAATGAAAAGATCCTGTTGCAACGTCCGAAAAATGATGACTATGCTATCATCGGCGGGCATGTTGCGGCTATGGAGACCAGCATGGAAACGCTGAAACGGGAGTTTGAGGAAGAACTTCACGCTGAGATAGAGGTAGATAATCTGCTGGCTATAGGCGAAATTTATTTTCCATGGGGAAAGAGACCCTGCCACCAGATCTGCTTATATTATAATATTCATTTACTGGACGATAGTATTCCTATGGATGGGGTGTTTCATGGATATGATGAATTGGATCATGAGAGAATCAATCTGGATTTCTGCTGGATTCCGCTGGAGGAACTAAGGAAGGACACGAAGGTATATCCATTGGAACTAATACCTTACATACTTGAGCAGAGAAAAGAAACGGTACATTTTGTTTCAAGGCAGATTTAATTGAGAGGACAAGCTTCCGAACATGACGGAAGAGGAACAACTTTGGCTGCTGGCCACGGACGGAATGCTGGTAAAGCGGCCGTTTGTCGTGGACGGGGATCTGGTGTTGACCGGATTCCGGGAAGCAGAATGGAAGGAAAAATTAATTTAGTACAAGGAGGACGAATATGAGCAGAGTAAATTTTGGAGCAAAGCCGGTAATGTATCCCATGCCGGTGCTGATCATTGCAACTTATGACGAAAATGGAGTACCCGATGCCATGAACGCAGCATGGGGAATCATTACGGACATGAATGAGATCTCCATCAGTATGTCAGAGCATAAGACCACGGAGAATCTGGCAAAGACCGGAGCATTTACCGTAAGTATCGGAACCGAAGATACCGTGGTAGCCTGCGACTATGTGGGCGTGGAATCTGCGAAGAAAGTACCTGATAAATTCTCAAAGTCCGGTTTCCATGCAGCCAAGAGTGATTTTGTCAATGCACCGCTGATCGATGAACTTCCCATGGCGCTGGAATGTAAGGTGAAAAGTTTTGAAGACGGCATTCTGGTGGGCGATATCGTCAACGTCAATGCGGACGAAAGCATCCTGACGGATGGCAAGATCGATCCGAAGAAATTGAAGCCAATCAGCTATGATCCTGTGAATAATACTTATCTTGCAATGGGAGATAAAGTAGGAAATGCTTTTAAAGACGGTTTGAAATTGAAATAGTAAGATCAAAGAACGCAGGAGGTTTAACCCTCCTGCGTCCCCATCTCATCGGTGGTAGAGCGGATATGTTCTACTGCCGTTTTTACTTGTTCTGCGCAATCCAGGTTGTTCTGGCTCATGGTGTGCACCTGCTCGGCATTAGCTGTGACTTCTTCAGTTACAGCGGACAGCTGGGAGATGTTTTCCATAATCTTATTATTGGATTCTGACAATCCCAGAATGTGGTGATTTACTTCTTCCACCTGGGAAGCCAGTGCTTCCATATTTTTGTTCAGCTGTTCGAAAGTCTCGGAAGCGGCAAGAATCTTCTCGCTCTGCCGGTCGGTGGCCTCGATGGAGCCGCTGATCGTGTTGACTACCATGTTGGCATTGGCATTCAGCTCATTGGTGATCTTCGTAATCTCTTCGGTAAAGCTCTTGGTCTGTTCTGCCAACTGCCGTATTTGCTGGGCAACAACGGCGAAACCGCGTCCGGCCTCCCCGGCACGGGCACTTTCAATGGAAGCGTTCAATGCCAGAAGATTGGTCTGACCGGAGATTGCCATGATGCTTCCGGCGATCTCTTCCACTTCTTTCGTCTTTTCCTGTAACTTTTCCATGGCATCCGTGACGGAATGGTTGGTATCTTTGATCATAGCGGACTGTTGTTTTAAGTCTTCCATGGCAGCCATGTTTTTACGAATACTTTCGTTGGAATCCTCGGCAATCTGAACCATCTGTTCGGAGATATGACTGGTCTGCTCGATAGCACGCTGAATCGTGCCGGTCATCTGGCTTTGTTCTTCAATACTGGTGGCGGTCATATTGGTGGCGGAGGAGATCTCCTGCATACTGTTGGCTACAGATTCCGTAGTTTGTACCAGCTGGTTCATAAGATCTGTGGTTTTGGTGGTTTCCTGATGTACGGTCTGGGATACGTCCAGAATATTATCCAGTACTTCTTTTACATGGTTATGTTCTTCCCGGGAAGAACCGATGGCGTCATTATTAAAAAGTATTGTGATCTTACCGGTCTCCAGAATAATAATTCCGATCAGGAATACCAGCAGGGTAGAGCAGACGGCATTCACATCCTGACCGTAGATTCCCTTCGTAGCCTGAACGATCATGACGATCAGGTAGAGCACGAATAATCCCACAGCGGTTTTCTTCAGAGATTTTTTCTCATAATAAGGAATCTGTAATATGAAAATGGCGATCAGCGCATAGTGAATGAAACTTGCATCTGTCTGTAAACCGACTAACAGATACTCAATGCCGATCTCGATGGTAGCGAAGACTTTTAATAGTCGTGTCGCCTTATTTAGAAGGTGTGTCACGACATTTACCACACAGAAAACGGCAATCAGAATGGTATTTGCGTATGTAACAATGGGTGCAATGTTGTGATTTGCCAGTTTTAACCACAGATAAAATAGGAACACGATCGCCAAAAGCGAAGTAGCGATAATATAGAACCGGTTCATTCTGATATTGCGTTCCGAAGTATCCGTATAACGATATTTATTATTTTCTTTCATATTCATAAGTTCCCTCCCTTTTCTATTGATACTATTTTAATTGTAACTGCTTTCATCAATTTTTTCTACATTTTTGTTCCATTTTTTAAAAAAATATGGAAATAAAAAAAACAAATTGATACTGATTTTCAATACCAAATGCGCTATAATACTTCTGTTACAACACAGAACATTAAAATGTTGAGATACGAAAGGATACAGAAGTGTTATGACACTGAAAGAATTGGAAATCGGTAAAAGCGCCGTGATCGAAACCGTCGGTGGTTCCGGAGAACTCAGACAGCATTTCCTGGATATGGGTATGATCCCGGGAGCGGAGGTGACGGTGGTAAAGCTGGCTCCGATGGGTGACCCCATGGAATTGCAGGTGCACGGCTATGAACTAACGTTGCGTTTGGCGGAAGCGGATCAGATCGAGATCGCACCTATATCGAAGAGAACAAGAGAACATAAAGGGCTGGACCGGGTGACGGATGCGGAGCACCCGGGATTAGGTGAGGATGGAAAATACCATTCGAAAAAAGATGAGAATCCTCTGCCGGAGGGAACGATATTAACGTTTGCCCTGGCGGGAAATCAGAACTGCGGCAAGACTACACTGTTCAATCAGCTCACCGGCTCGAATCAGCATGTGGGAAATTTCCCCGGAGTTACCGTAGACCGTAAGGACGGTTCCATCAAGGGGTATCCGGATACTTTGGTGACAGACCTGCCCGGTATTTATTCCATGTCCCCTTATAGTAGTGAAGAGATCGTATCCCGTAATTTTATCCTGTATGAGAAACCCAGAGCTATCATTAATATCGTGGATGCCACGAATATCGAGCGTAATCTGTATCTGACCATGCAGTTGTTGGAAATGAACATTCCCATGGTCGTAGCCCTGAACATGATGGATGAAGTCACCGGCAATCACGGTTCCATCGATGTGAATGCCATGGAGGCATTCCTTGGAGTACCCGTAATCCCCATTTCTGCTGCGAAAAACGAAGGTGTGGACGAACTGATCCGCCATGCAGTCCATGTCGCAAAATATCAGGAACGGCCGCTGCGGCAGGATTTCTGCGATAAAAACGATCATGACGGTTCCGTACACCGCTGCATCCATGCGGTGGGGCATCTGATCGAGGATCATGCGGAAGCAGCAAAGTTGCCCCTGCGTTTCGCAGCCAACAAAGCCATTGAAGGAGACCATCTGATCCTGGAGAAGCTGCAGCTGGATGAAAATGAAAAAGAAATGCTGGAGCATATTGTCTGCCAGATGGAGACAGAGCGTGGTGTGGACCGGAGTGCGGCTATCGCGGACATGCGGTTTGATTTTATCGAGAGATTATGTGAACAGACGGTAGTAAAGCCGAAGGAAAGCAAAGAACGGATCCGCAGTGAGAAGATCGATCGGATCCTTACCGGAAAATATACGGCAATCCCTTGTTTTATTGTGATCATGATATTGGTGTTTTATTTGACATTTAATGTGATCGGAGCCTGGCTGCAAGGGCTTTTGGAACTGGGAATCGGCAGACTGACAGAACTTGCGGATGCAGCCATGACAGCGGCCCATGTCAACAGTGCAGTACAAAGTCTTGTGATCGACGGTATTTTTACCGGGGTGGGCAGCGTATTGAGTTTCCTGCCTATTGTGGTGACCTTGTTTTTCTTCCTTTCACTTATGGAAGACAGCGGTTATATCGCCCGTGTGGCATTCGTGATGGATAAGTTGCTTCGAAAGATCGGTCTGTCCGGACGAAGTATTGTGCCGATGCTGATTGGGTTCGGATGTACGGTACCGGCAGTCATGGCGACGCGGACGCTGACCAGTGAGAGAGATCGTAAAATGACGATTTTGCTCACTCCGTTTATGAGCTGTTCTGCAAAATTACCGATTTATTCGTTCTTTGTGAGCGTATTTTTCCCGGGAAAGGGTGGACTGATCATGTCGGCATTGTATCTGTTTGGTATCCTTATGGGAATTCTGGTAGCATTTTTATATCGGGGCACGTTGTTCCAGGGAGAACCGGTGCCTTTTGTAATGGAACTGCCGAACTACCGTCTGCCGGGAGCCAAAAATGTTGGGCAGCTGTTGTGGGAAAAGGCGAAAGATTTTTTACAGAAGGCATTTACTGTGATCTTCATTGCAACGATTGTAGTATGGTTTTTACAGAGTTTTGATCTGAAACTGAATCTGGTAGAGAATTCAGCCAACAGTATGCTGGCAATGCTATCAGGTCTGTTGGTTCCGGTGTTCCGGCCGCTGGGATTGGGAGACTGGCGGATCTGTACGTCTCTGATCAGCGGATTTATGGCAAAAGAAAGTGTGGTAGCAACCCTGGAAGTATTGTTCGGCAGCAGCATTGCCACGGTACTTACCCCGTTGGCAGCCGCCACATTACTGGTATTCAGCCTGCTGTATACTCCCTGCGTGGCAGCCATCGCTTCTGTCCGCAGAGAACTGGGTGGAAAATGGGCCATTGCCGTGGTACTCTGGCAGTGTTTTGTGGCATGGGTGGCAGCCTTTTTGGTACATGGAATCGGAATGCTTCTGGGATGAAGATTCCTCGATAAGCGAATATTGGAGAGAAGTGTGGGAGTGCGCAGCACGAAACAATTCGTAGGAATTAAAGGTGGGGCTTTTGCCCCCGACATTCATATATAATAGAAAACCTGCAGGGGATTATTCCTCCTGCAGGTATTTTATTACACATTTCAGTTCCGGTGAGATCCATTTGTTCCTATGATATAAAAGCTGCCGCCAGATATCCGGCTGAATCTCCGTCATGGGGAGGCTGACGAGATTTCCTTTTGCCAGATCGTCCGCTACAACGAACTCCGGCAGATAGGAGATACCGAGACCCTGACACAGAAGATTGCGGATCAGCTGGGTATCGCCCACCTCCATGATGGGCATTGTCTCCTTACCGTTTTGGGAGAGCAGATCATCCAGAGCAGCCCGGTAACTCATGTTTTTCTCCGTCAGGATCAGCGGATATTCCAAAATCTGTTCCAGGGTGATCTGAGTCTGTCCGGCTAAGGGGTGACCGGCACCGGTGACAAAATGAATATCCACTGGAGCTTCGAAAGCGGTCACATAATTGTGATTAAAAATACGGCGGTCCAGCGTGTATACAATGTCCACTTGATTCTGCCCCAGCATCTGGAACATTTCGTCAGTACTGGTAGCAATGATCTTCAGGCGGATGCCCGGATATTTTTCATGAAAATCCTTGAAGCGGCTGTGAAATTCCCAGCTGGCCAGAGATTCTGCAATGGCAATGCGCACCAGTCCTTCGGGAGCGGTATTACCGCAGATGTGGGTGGCTTCCGCAGCGAGACGCAGGATCTGCTGGGCCAGGGGTAACAGCTTCTCCCCTTCGTTAGTCAGGGTTACGGTATGCCCGATCCGCTCAAACAGAGGGATGGACAGCTCCTTTTCCAATTGTTTGATCTGAAAGGATACGGTGGACTGGGTATAACCCAGACGTCCGGCCGCCAGCGTAAAACTTTTCAGCTCATTTACCATAACAAAGGTTTCCAGATTTTTAACATCCATGGGGTAGATACACTTTCTGAATTGTAAATTTAATTCCTCGATCAATATAATGAAAATAATTTGTTTTTCAAATATTTAAGAAAATTATATAATGAGAAAACAGGGCTGTCAATGAGAAAAGACGGCGAAAAATATAGGAAAACAGCAAAAATATATGCCGTATCCGGCGTTTAGAATAAGTAGTTTTGGGAAGGATCAGAGGTATGGAAAAAAGAGAAAGACTGGGAAGCCGTTTGGGATTTATCATGCTGTCGGCAGGGTGTGCCATTGGCTGCGGAAATGTGTGGAAGTTCCCGTGGATGTGCGGGCAGAACGGTGGCGGAAGCTTCATGCTGATCTACGTGATCTGCCTGATCGTGCTGGGCCTGCCCACCATGATCATGGAATTCTCCGTGGGGCGTGCGGCGCAGACGAGTCCACTTTATATGTATCGGAAATTATCCGGCGGCAGGGGCAAATGGAATCTGTGGGGCATCGTCTGTCTCATCGGAAACATTGCGCTGATCGCTTTCTATGCGGTGGTGTCCGGATGGATCCTCTATTATTTTGTAAAATTTCTGACAGGGCAGAATCAGGATTTCGGATTTGAAAAAATGATCACGACGCCCTCGGTGAATGTGACATATCTGTTGTTCACCTTACTGATCGCTTTTGTCATTTTAAGTTTCCATCTGCAGGGTGGGCTGGAGCGTATTACCAAATATATGATGTCAGCATTGATCGTACTGATGTTGGTGCTGGCGGTGCACAGCTTTACACTTCCGGGAGCAGGAGAGGGATTGAGCTTCTATCTGATTCCTCATTTTTCCAAAATCACCGGTTCTGTGGTGGTGGGCGCCATGAATCAGGCATTTTTCACCTTGTCCGTGGGAATGGGCGGTATGGCGATCTTCGGAAGTTATATCGGCAAGGACCGTTCTCTCATGGGGGAGTCTATTCATATTATTATCCTGGATACACTGGTGGCAGTGATTGCCGGTATCATTATATTTCCGGCATGCTTTACTTATGATGTGGAAGTGACGGCGGGTCCCAGCCTTCTGTTCGATACTATGGCGACAGTATTTAACAACATGGCAGGCGGCAGATGGTGGGGAACCTTATTTTTCCTGTTCATGGTGTTCGCAGCCATGTCCACAGTGCTGGGCGTGTGTGAAAATATTCTGGCCATGGTCCGGGAACTGACCGGATGGTCGAGACCGGTAGGATGTATCGTCTGCGGTGTGGGAACGTTTCTGTTGGCATTGACAACGGCGTTGGGCTTCAGCGTGATCCATTTTCAGCCCTTTGCGGCGGGAACGACCTGGTTGGACTTCTGGGATTTCCTGGTGTCCAACAATATCATGCCCATAGGTTCGATCCTGCTGGCAGTATTTTGCTGTTATAAGGTCGGCTGGGGCTGGGATAAATTCCTGGAGGAAGCCAACGAGGGAAAAGGATTGAAAGTGCAGCATTGGATGAAGCCGGTGTTCAAGTATTTTGTTCCGGCGGCAGTGCTGTTCATCTATGTGTACGGAATGGTAAATTTTGCATGGAAATAAAGTAAATAAAAATAGGCGGGCGGCGGAGTGAAAAGCTCCGCCGTTTTTCGTTGCATTGAAATGAAAAAATGGGTAGTATAAAGAATAGAAGAGCAGAGAAATCAGGAGGCACTTATGACAGAGCAGGAGATCCGGACCATATTACGCAGACAAAGAGAATATTTTGCTACGGGAGCTACGCTTTCCCGGGAATTTCGGGCAGAACAGCTGGGAAAATTAAAGGCCTCCCTGCAGTGCCATGAAGCAGAATTGAACGATGCACTGCAACAGGATCTTGGGAAAAGCCGGATGGAAAGCTACATGTGCGAGATCGGATTGACTCTGTCGGAACTGACCTGGATGCAGAAGCATCTGCGGGGACTGATGCGGGAAAAGAGAGTGCCGACACCGTTATCGCAGTTCGCGGCGAGGAGCTTCCGGTCTCCGTCACCCTATGGCACCGTGCTGATCATGAGCCCCTGGAATTACCCGGTGTTACTGACACTGGATCCGCTGATCGATGCTATTGCCGCAGGGAATACCGCAGTGGTAAAACCCAGTGCCTATGCTCCGGCGACGGCAGCTGTGCTGAAAAATATTCTGGAAGAATGTTTTCCGATAGAATACGTAGCTGTGATCACCGGCGGCAGAACGGAGAATCAGGCATTATTGCAGCAGCGGTTTGATATGATATTTTTCACCGGAGGCAAGATTGTGGGACGGGAGGTGCTTAGAAGCGCTGCGGAATATTTGACCCCGGTGACGTTGGAGCTGGGCGGGAAAAGTCCCTGTATCGTGGATGCTACGGCGAAGCTTCCGCTGGCGGCGAGGAGAATCGTATTCGGAAAATATCTAAACTGCGGGCAGACCTGTGTGGCACCGGATTATGTGTTGTGTGATGTCAGGATCCGCGACCGATTGGTGGAAACTATCCGGGCGGAGATCGCGAGGCAGTTTGGAGCAGATCCCCTGCAGAATCCGGATTACGGGAAAATCATTAACGAGAAGCATTTTCACAGACTGTTGGGATTGATGGATGCGGAAAAAATCGTCTGCGGCGGACAGTATGACGAGAAGACGTTGCGCATTGCGCCTACGGTGATGACGGATGTGGACTGGTCGGATGCCGTGATGGGAGAAGAAATCTTCGGACCGATCCTGCCGGTGCTGACGTATAATGCACATGATGCAGAGAAAGGTGTTGCACAAAATGATTTTTGCAGGGATGCTTCCGGGACGCATGCAGCCACAGGAGACTTTGTGGATTGGGCAATCCGCTGTGTGGAGGAACATCCCCATCCTCTGGCTCTGTATTTTTTCAGCGAAGACAAAAAAGCCCAGAGACGGATCCTGGATCACTGCCATTTTGGCGGCGGTTGTATCAACGACACCATCATCCACCTGGCCACTAGCGCCATGCCCTTCGGCGGCGTGGGCGAGAGCGGCATGGGCGGCTACCATGGACGCGCCGGATTCGAGACTTTCAGCCATTATCGGAGTATCGTGGACAAAAAGACATGGATGGATCTGCCGATACGGTATCAGAGGTATGATGAGAAAAAAGAGAAGTTGTTGCGGCGGTTTTTAAAGTAACGTCCTGAAAAGTGTGAGATGGCACGAGATTACGTCCTGAAAAGTGTAGTGTATAGCCTAAATTACGTCCTGAAAAATGTAATAGCAGGATATTTGCGTGAAATAATATAGAAATCGTGAAGGAAAGAAGGTAATTAGTATGAACTTTATCAAACAGAAATGCATTACAGCAGCAGTATTATTGCTGGTTGCTATTTTGTCCATAACGGTTGTAGGAAAATACGTCTCCGCACCGGAGAATCATCAGAAGACCATCGCTTCTCTGGATGAGAAAAAACAGACTGTCATGGAGCTGACGGCGGCATCCACGGTGACTTCGGCGCTGATCACATTGCTTCCGGGAGACACGGCAACGCCCATTGCGGAGAAAATGGCGGATGTCAGCGGGTATCTGCTGGTGGTTCTCTGCGCCATTTATCTTGAAAAATATCTAGTGACGATTACCGGATATGTGGCATTTACCTACCTGATTCCGATTGCCTGTGGATTGTGGATATTTAACCTGATTTTTGCAAATGCTACCGTGCGAAAACTGGCAGCAAAACTGGCGGTGTTCGGTTTGGCAATCTCCCTCGTGGTTCCCGCCAGTGTGAAGATCTCCGACCTCATCGGTGACACCTATCAGGCCCAGATCGAAGCTACCATTGAGGATGCCAGGAACACACAGAATATACTGGAAAACAGTGGCGTGGTGGATGACACTAATGCGACGGAAACAACCGGAATCGGAACAACAGAAGTTCCTGGAACTGTTACAGGTAACGTGCAGGAGAAGGAAAACAATAACTCCGGATCTGTCTCAAACATTTTCGACTGGGCAAAAGACGCTATTTCCAGCGCTAAAGATTCTGTGGCCAATGTTGTGGAAAATGTGACTATTTCTACTGAAGACCTGGTGCAGAAAGTGGAGAATTCCTTAAATCATTTTATTGAGGCAGTGGCTGTGATGATCATCACTTCCTGTGTGATCCCGATGCTGGTACTGTTGCTGTTCTTTTGGATGGTGAAGATCGTGCTGGATGTGGATCTGAGTGGCGTGAAGATCAAAGGGATGCTGCCGGAGCGGAAGGAATAGATTGTAGGAAAGAGGGGAAGAACATGGAATACCTTGCACACATTGATGGGGACAGAGAGCAATCAGTAAAAGAACATTTACAGGGAACCGCAGAGCTTGCAGAAAAATTTGCTGCAAAATTCAGGAAAGCGGACTGGGGATATTGTTGTGGAATGTTACATGACATTGGAAAATATTCCGCGGAATTTCAAAAGAAGATCAAAGAAAATCTGGATATCCGGGTGGATCATTCCACTGCCGGGGCGAAGGTCTGCGAAAATTTAGATGGCTGCTATTGGCTTCTGACTTACTGCATAGCAGGGCATCATGCAGGGTTGCCGGATCTGGGACGAGAGGGATTGCCGTCCTCTTTACTGGGGAGACTTAAGAAAAGGTTGTGCGATTACAGTGCGTATGAAAAGGAAATAGAAATCCCTCAAATTACCACACCACCCATTGCCATGAATCCGGAAAAGGATCCAAACTTTGCGCTGAGTGTATTTATCCGCATGCTGTATTCCTGCCTGGTGGATGCCGATTTTCTGGATACAGAACAGTTTATGAACAACGGAACGGTTCAAAGGGATTCCGGAGAGAGCATGGATGTTCTTTTGGAGAAATTGCAAAATTACACAGCAAAATGGCTTATAAATCGGAATGATACTACGATTGATGGAAGACGATCTGAAATTCTCCGGAACTGTCTGGAAATGGGAAAGTCCTCCAAAGGATTGTTTCAGCTTACGGTACCCACCGGTGGTGGCAAAACTGTGGCTTCTCTGGCATTTGCGTTGCAGCATGCGGTGGAGAACCATATGGACCGTGTGATTTATGTGATTCCCTATACCAGTATTATCGAGCAGAATGCGCAGGTGTTCAGGGAAATCCTGGGTAGTGAAAATGTGTTGGAAAATCACAGCAATGTAGACTATGAGAGCTCGGAAGAGTTCAAACCCATGCAGTTGGCAGCGGAAAACTGGGATAAACCGGTGGTGGTTACCACAAATGTCCAGTTTTTTGAATCCCTGTATGCCAATAAGTCCTCCAAATGCAGGAAATTACATAATATAGTAAACAGTGTCATCATATTCGATGAAGCGCAGATGCTTCCTCCAAATTATTTGAAACCGTGCATGGCAATGATAGAAGAACTGTTGCAGCAGTATGGAACAAGTATTGTACTGTGTACGGCGACGCAGCCGGCATTACAGCAGTTTCTGCCTGAAAAGTATGTTGCCCGGGAATTATGCCCACGGAGAGAGGAACAATTTCGATTTTTTGAAAGGGTAACCTATCAGAATATTGATACCGTCACGGAAGAGGAAATGGCGGAGAAACTACAGCAGGAGTGGCATGCACTGTGTATCGTGAACACGCGAAAAAGAGCACAGCGGCTTTACGAACGGCTGCAGGGAGAGGGCGTTTATCATTTATCAACCACCATGTATCCGGCGCATAGAAGACGAGTGCTTGCGGAGATTGGGAAACGACTCAAGGATGAAACAGGGAAAAAATGCATCGTCATTTCGACCAGTCTCGTGGAAGCCGGAGTGGATCTGGATTTTACTTCGGTATATCGGGAACTAGCCGGTGTGGATTCCATTATTCAGGCAGCAGGACGTTGTAATCGAAATGATAAAAGAGGAAAGGAAGAGAGCATTGTCCGCATCTTCCAGTGGGAAGACAAGGAAAGGGTATCCGGACAGCGGCAACAGATCGACACGACGAAAAATCTGCTAGCGGAGGGCAGAGATATTACTGCACTGGATAATATCACAGAATATTTTCGGAGACTATATCGCATCAAGGGCGAAAGCCTGGATATGAAGAAAATTCTGGAGAAATTTGATGGTGGAGATTATCAATTTGCGACGGTTGCGAAAGATTTTAAGCTGATTGAAGAAAATACGGTTACGGTATATATCGACCAAGAACCGGAAGCGAAGGCTCTTTTGCAGGAAATTCGGCAGCAGGGACTGACAAAGAGCCGTATGCGAAAAGCAGGGCAATATTGTGTAAGTGTTCGGAAAAAAGGGGAATATGAGAAACGGAATATGTTGTTTGAAGAAATGCGTGATGCGGGGATGGTAGAAGCTGTAGATCTGGGTGCGCAGGATTTTTATGTGCTGACGCAGGAGGAACAATACCGGGAAGACACCGGATTGAAACTGGAAGTGGAATTGGGTGGAATGATGATGTTTTAATATTGCAGGAAATGGAAGTAGCGGTACACGATGGAAAAGTGTACCGCTACTCTTGTAAGTTAATGAAAATTACAATTATTTCAATCCACAGGATATACCTGACATTGAAAGTATAACATATAATTCAAAAAAATCTAATAGTTTTAGCAATAATTTCAATTGAAATTATCATTACGAATAAAAATAGGCATTGCAAATATATTAGACTTGTAGTATAGTGAATTTGTCAGATAAATACAGATAAACTAAAATATTGTCATATCATATCTGCGAAAAGACAGTATTTTACAAAGGGGGTATTATTGTCAGACAGAAAATAGTACTACAAAGGAACAGTAAACGGGAACAGCGCTTTAATTGTGGAAAGAAGGTGGAATAAATGGGAGTCGGAGTAAAAGTAAATGTATGGGGAGACTATGCATTGTTTTCGAGACCCGAACTCAAAGTTGAACGCTACAGCTATGACATCATCACGCCCTCAGCGGCACGCGGTATTTTGGAAGCCATTTACTGGCATCCGGGAATGCGGTGGATCATCGACAAAATCTATGTCAAAAACCCTATCCAATTTACAAGTGTACGACGAAATGAAGTAAAAAGCAAGATCCTGGCAAGCAATGTATTGCAGGCATACAACGGTGCAGACAAAACATTGTATATTAGTACGAAGGAGGACATTGTACAGAGAGCATCACAGCTGCTCTGCAATGTAAGCTACACCATCGAAGCTCATTTTGAAATGACAGAGAAAGCCAACGCTTCTGATAATCCCGGAAAATTTAAGGACATTATCATGAGACGGCTGCGTAAAGGAGAATTTTATTATATGCCATACTTCGGTTGTAGAGAATTCTCGGCGCATTTTGCTCTCTGCGAGGAAGAAGAAATTCATACCGCCTATGATGTAGTAGAAGAAAAAGATCTTGGCATCATGCTGTTTGACATGGATTACAGTGATCCGGAAAATATCCAGCCTATGTTTTTCCGGGCAATAATGCGTCACGGCGTGGTGGATCTGAGAGATTGCGAGGTGCTGCGATGATACTACAGGCACTGGTAAAATACTATGAAAATCTGGCAGAACAGGGGAAAGTATCCAGGTTGGGATGGTGCCATGCGAAAGTGTCCTATGAAATCAATTTGTCTTCGGAGGGGGATATCATAGGTATTACTTCCCGAAAAATAGAGGATATGCGTGGTAAGAAAGTAGTCTGGGTACCGGCAAATCTCGTCGTGCCGGAGATGGTGACCAGATCTTCCGGTGTGGCAGCTAATTTTCTGTGCGACAATTCCAAGTATATGCTGGGTATTGACGCAGATGGAACGAACTCACGTGTAGTGGATTGCTTCCAGGCGACGAAAGAAAAGCATGGACAGATTCTGCAATCTGCACAGGGAAAAACAGCCCGGGCAATTTTAGCCTATTTTGAAAAATGGGATCCGCAGAAAGCATCAGAACATCCTGTGATTCGGGAAAACTGGGAAGAATTGACAGAAGGCGGCAATCTTATTTTCTCTGTGGAAGGGCAGGAAGCACAGGAAGATCCGGAGATTCGAGACTGTTGGGAAAACTATCGGGCGCGGAATGGTGGAGAAGATAACGGCATTTGCCTGGTTACCGGTAAAAAAGCCGAGATATCACGAATCCATAAAGCAATCAAAGGAGTACCCGGGGCACAGTCCAGCGGAGCAGCGCTGGTATCATTCAATGCACCGTCATTTGAGTCTTATGGAAAGGAACAGAGTTATAATGCACCGGTGGGAAAATATGCGGAATTTGCATATACCACGGCACTGAATTATCTGCTGTCCCAGCGGGATTACACCTTTTCCCTGGGGGATTCCATGATCGTGTACTGGGCAGAAAGCGGTAAAGAGCAGTATCAGAAGTGTTTTCTGAATATGTTTAAACCCACGAAAGATAATCAGAAAAAACTGAAGGACATTTTCGATAGCCTGAAAGAAGGCACCAGGGTTTACTTAGAAGATGCGGAGATGGATCCGAAACAGAATTTTTACATACTGGCGCTGGCACCAAATGCAGCACGATTGTCGGTCCGTTTTTTCTATGTAAATTCGTTTGGGAAAATCATACAGAATATAGCAGACCATTATGAGCGGCTCAAGATTGTAAAACCGGCATGGGAAGAACAGGATTATCTGGGGATTCGTGACATGCTGAATGAAACCGTGAATCAGAAATCAAAAGATAAGACACCGGTTCCGAACATGGCAGCCCTTGTATTGCAGGCGATTCTGTCGGGCGGACGATATCCGGCAAGTCTGTATACCTACACACTGATCCGCATTCGGGCAGAGTGCGGTAACGTGAACTGGAAACGTGCTGCTATCATCAAAGCATTTTTGATCAAAAATTATAATTGTATGAAAGGAGAAAATCTCATGGGATTGAACGAAGACCGCAATGATATAGCCTATGTATTGGGAAGATTGTTTTCCGTATTGGAAAGCATACAAAAAGAAGCAAACCCGACAATCACTACGACAATTCATGACCGCTACTTTAATTCCGCATGTGCTACGCCGGCAGTTATTTTCCCGGTGTTGCTCAAACTGAAAAACAGCCATATGAAAAAGTTGGAACGGGATAAAGGCGGAGCGAAAGTCTATTACGAAAAAGAAGTTGGGAAAATTATGGGCAAATTTGACGATTTCCCGAAACGCTTATCCCTGGAACAGCAGGGGCAGTTTGCACTTGGCTACTATCATCAACAGCAGGAAAAATATAAAAAAGGGGAGGACAAATAAATGAGTGAAGCTATTAAAAACAGATATGAGTTCGTAGTATTATTTGATGTGGAGAACGGTAATCCCAATGGAGATCCTGATGCGGGCAATATGCCAAGAGTCGATCCAGAGAGCGGACTGGGCTTGGTAACGGATGTCTGCCTGAAACGTAAGATCCGCAATTATGTCGAGACCGTAAAAGAGGATGCTCAGGGATATAAGATTTACATCAAAGAAGATGTACCCTTAAATCGCAGTGACAGAGAAGCCTGTGCGGATATGGGAATCACCGAAACGGATGATAAAAAGGTGACAGAGGAACTTAAAAAGTTAAAGAAAAATGATCCCGGTGTAGATCTTAAATTGAAGGATTATATGTGCCGGAATTTCTATGATATCCGTACGTTTGGTGCCGTAATGACTACTTTTGTAAAAGCATCGTTGAACTGCGGTCAGGTGAGAGGACCCGTGCAGATTGGATTTGCCAGAAGTATCGATCCGATCATCAGCCAAGAAGTAACTATCACCAGAGTTGCCATCACCACAGAAAAGGACGCGGAAAACAAGAATACGGAAATGGGTAGAAAGACCATCGTTCCTTATGGACTGTACCGGGCAGAAGGCTATATTTCCGCAAATCTGGCGCGGAAAGTAACCGGATTTTCCGAAGACGATTTGGAATTGCTATGGGAAGCAATTCTTAACATGTTCGAGGTAGACCATTCTGCAGCGAGAGGCAATATGGCAGTGCGGGAACTGATTGTATTCAAGCATAGCAAAGAACTGGGAGACTGCCCGGCTTATAAATTGTTCGATGCCGTAGAAGTAAAGAGAAACGAGGGCGTGGAATATCCCAGAAAATATCAGGACTATACGGTTACCGTTCACGAGGAACAGATTCCTGATTCCGTGGAAGTAAGAAGGATGAATTAATGGAATATGCAGAAGATGATTATCTCATGATATCAGGGATCCAGCATTTCAGATTCTGCAAAAGACAGTGGGCGCTGATCCATATAGAGCAACAGTGGGCTGAAAATGAACATACGGTAATCGGTGAATTAATGCATAAGAAAGCACATGATCCATATCTTACCGAAAAAAGAAGAGACACAATCATAGCGAGAGCATTACCCGTGGCGTCCAGAGAAATGGGCGTCACGGGTGAGTGTGATGTGGTGGAATTCCATAGATGTGGGGATGGAATCCGCCTGCATGGGCACAGGGGCTATTTTTCGGTATATCCGATCGAATACAAGAAGGGAAAGCCGAAGATCACAGAGGAAGACAAATTACAATTAGCGGCGCAGGCAATGTGCCTGGAAGAAATGTTTTCCACACAGATTCCGGAAGGTGCACTCTTTTACGGAGAGACAAAACGGAGGGAAATCGTGGAGATCACGGAAGAACTTCGCAGCGAAGTGCGGGAGATGTTTCAGGAAATGCATCAATATTATGAACGGCGGTATACACCGAAAGTAAAGATGGGAAAGAACTGTACTTCCTGTTCTTTAAAGGAACTTTGTATGCCCAGACTCGCAAAAACCGGTTCGGTGAAAAACTATATGGATCAGGTACTTATGGAGGAAAACGTATGAAAAAATTATTGAATACGTTATATGTTACTTCCGAAAACAGTTATCTTGCTCTGGATGGTGAAAATATTGTAATTTATGATGACAAGAAAGAATTGGGCAGAGTTCCGCTGCATAATCTTGAGGAAATTGTATCATTCGGATATCGGGGAACCAGCCCGGCACTTATGGGTGCCTGTGCAGAACGAAATATTTCTCTGTGTTACATGACTCCCCAGGGAAAATTCCTGGCACGGGTCACCGGGAAAGTGCGGGGGAACGTGATTCTGCGGGAACAACAGTATGCCAGCAGCAAAGATGAACAGGTGGGATTGGAGATTGCTCAAAATTGTATCCTTGGAAAAGTACATAATGCCAGGTGGGTTCTGGAGCGGGCAGTCAGAGATCATAGTATGCAGATTGATGCAGAGCGGGTAAAAAAGGCATCTGAAATGCTGAAAAATTCTCTGATGTTGATTCAGAATAGCACATCCAGGGACGAACTCAGGGGATATGAAGGAGAGGCAGCCAGTATTTATTTTAGCGTGTTTGACGAATTGATTCTGCAGCAGAAAAAAGATTTTACATTTCAAGGCAGGAATAAAAGACCGCCCATCGATAAAATGAATGCAATGATGTCTTTTGTGTATACATTACTGACAAATATGGAAGCATCTGCACTGGAGTGCGTAGGGTTAGATCCCTGCGTGGGATATCTGCACACAGAGCGTCCGGGTAGAGCATCGCTGGCACTGGATATGATGGAGGAACTAAGATCCGTGCTGGCGGATCGCTTTGTGCTGTCGTTGGTAAATAAGCGGATGATCACAGCTAAAAATTTTACCCAAAAAGAAAACGGCGCGGTTCTTCTGGATGATGATGGACGAAAGGTAATACTGACGGAGTGGCAGAATCGTAAAAAAGAAACCATAACGCATCCCTATTTGCAGGAAAAAGTGGAATGGGGTATGGTTCCTTATGTACAGGCAATGCTGTTGGCACGATTCCTGCGTGGCGACTTGGACGGTTATCCTGCATTCCTGTGGAAGTGAGGTGCGATATGTTAGTATTGATCACATACGATGTCAACACAGAAAATGCGACCGGCAAAGCAAGGCTGCGAAAAGTGGCAAAGCAATGCGTCAACTATGGCAGAAGAGTTCAGAATTCCGTATTTGAGTGCATTTTGGATAATGCACAGAGCATTGCGTTGAAGGCAACACTTGAGGATATTATTGATACAGAAAAGGACAGTCTTCGATTCTACTATCTGGGCAATAAATATCAGACCAAGATTGAACATATCGGGGTAGACAGAGGAATCGCCCCGGATCAGACACTGATTTTGTAACTGATGCGAAAGCCAAGCATACATAAAATGCCTGGTGGATTCGCACCTTATAAATTATGCGATTTGTTGAAATAACATACAAAGATATTTTTAATTAAAATAATTTGTTGTTAAGATTAAATATTTTAGACAATTTTTGCTGAGAGAAAAGAGAACTTTTTGGCGAAAATTGCTGTCGCTCCCCTCGTGGGAGCGTGGATTGAAATTTACTACAGTGGTTTGTCTTGCAGGCATTAGTTGTCGCTCCCCTCGTGGGAGCGTGGATTGAAATTTTTCCTTTTTCATTCTGTCCATCCTTTAATTAGTCGCTCCCCTCGTGGGAGCGTGGATTGAAATTTTGTTTTATCTTTTTTGATATGATTATTATATCGTCGCTCCCCTCGTGGGAGCGTGGATTGAAATAGTTTAAATGTTTAACGAAAGCTGTCTGGCATCCACGTCGCTCCCCTCGTGGGAGCGTGGATTGAAATAATAATTTTATTATGGCGGTCATGGTACAGTTTAGTCGCTCCCCTCGTGGGAGCGTGGATTGAAATTTTTTTTGGACTAAATTTCTGTGATATTCTGGATCCGTCGCTCCCCTCGTGGGAGCGTGGATTGAAATAATTTTTCCCGTTTCCGGGTAAAAGCAAGCCGGGTCGCTCCCCTCGTGGGAGCGTGGATTGAAATCGCTCGATATGGTGCGGCTGTTGGGTGTATAGTCGTCGCTCCCCTCGTGGGAGCGTGGATTGAAATTATCAAGAAATATACGAATGAACAGATCGATGAGCGTCGCTCCCCTCGTGGGAGCGTGGATTGAAATTGCAGCCTTTGCTAGTAGGTTTGAACCCCAACTTGGTCGCTCCCCTCGTGGGAGCGTGGATTGAAATAGCGAAAATGAATTTACAGTAGCCGGTCCTGGGGTCGCTCCCCTCGTGGGAGCGTGGATTGAAATAACAGTAGGCAGGGTCTTTACAATATCCATCTCATGTCGCTCCCCTCGTGGGAGCGTGGATTGAAATCTCAAAGAGTGGGAATGACTTTACCTTGTGGTCTTGTCGCTCCCCTCGTGGGAGCGTGGATTGAAATAGAACTGTGACAACTGGAGTTACAAAGTGTATGCCGTCGCTCCCCTCGTGGGAGCGTGGATTGAAATTCTACTGGGTGCAGTAGTAAGCGGAGCCGCCGCCGTCGCTCCCCTCGTGGGAGCGTGGATTGAAATATTTTCCACCGCCTTTTCTAACGACATATTAGTGTCGCTCCCCTCGTGGGAGCGTGGATTGAAATAGAAGAGGCTAAAAAAGCAGGATGGAAGTCTGGTGTCGCTCCCCTCGTGGGAGCGTGGATTGAAATGCATCTACGTTGCTATCGTCATACACTCCGGAATCGTCGCTCCCCTCGTGGGAGCGTGGATTGAAATGCTTGGTAGGTGTCACCGGCTTTATTTATTTGTGTCGCTCCCCTCGTGGGAGCGTGGATTGAAATTTGGTCTGTACAAGGTGCTAATGCTCCATGTATTGTCGCTCCCCTCGTGGGAGCGTGGATTGAAATAGCTGCAAAGTAGCAGCACCGGCAGATTCCGCCGCGTCGCTCCCCTCGTGGGAGCGTGGATTGAAATCCAGCGTATTAATAAAAATACTGATATCCTTAAGCGTCGCTCCCCTCGTGGGAGCGTGGATTGAAATACCATTTTTAAAAGAAAAATGACCAGAGTCATTTGTCGCTCCCCTCGTGGGAGCGTGGATTGAAATTTGAATTTCTTTAACATCTCCATAGATCACATCTCGTCGCTCCCCTCGTGGGAGCGTGGATTGAAATACAGGATCTGTCTCCTTGGTGGTAGTAACCGCTGTCGCTCCCCTCGTGGGAGCGTGGATTGAAATTAGCCAATCTTTGAGCATTGTAATCAATCACTTTAGTCGCTCCCCTCGTGGGAGCGTGGATTGAAATTATCGGCAGCTTACAGGTTATCTGTAGATATACGTCGCTCCCCTCGTGGGAGCGTGGATTGAAATCACCAATTTACTTTGTTTTCAACAATATGACATGTCGCTCCCCTCGTGGGAGCGTGGATTGAAATCGATCTGCAAGAGTCTGACTTTTGCATTGAGATAGTCGCTCCCCTCGTGGGAGCGTGGATTGAAATTCATAACAAATAAGCAGGTCATAACTGCATTACGTCGCTCCCCTCGTGGGAGCGTGGATTGAAATCGGTACTGGCTGTTTAGCTGGGGATCAATCGCAGGTCGCTCCCCTCGTGGGAGCGTGGATTGAAATAGCTTGTCTTCAATCGCCTTGAGAATATCAGCTGTCGCTCCCCTCGTGGGAGCGTGGATTGAAATAATATCCGCTCCGACTGCCTTTGATGAATCGGTGTCGTCGCTCCCCTCGTGGGAGCGTGGATTGAAATCGTACTACCAAGTACCGCCCGAGGTCAAGTCTGCGTCGCTCCCCTCGTGGGAGCGTGGATTGAAATACGTAGATCGTCTACTACCTACGAATTAGGTGAATCGTCGCTCCCCTCGTGGGAGCGTGGATTGAAATTGCTGTCATGGTGCAAATGTCAAACGAGATCGAGTCGCTCCCCTCGTGGGAGCGTGGATTGAAATTCAAATACTCTGCTTCCAGTACGCGCCCGTTATCGTCGCTCCCCTCGTGGGAGCGTGGATTGAAATCCAAATTGCTAATAGCATTGACTTTACGTACACACTCGTCGCTCCCCTCGTGGGAGCGTGGATTGAAATATTGATGTAGTAGTAACGCCCAAAGTCGGGAATAGTCGCTCCCCTCGTGGGAGCGTGGATTGAAATTTAAGTAACTGTTTAAGGTTTCTAACGCCACAGTGTCGCTCCCCTCGTGGGAGCGTAGATTGAAATTACGCACATATCCGGTAGAAGTCATTGGTATTGTCGCTCCCCTCGTGGGAGCGTGGATTGAAATAACAATTCCGTGAGTGGCGTTGATCTCTTTGTTGTCGCTCCCCTCGTGGGAGCGTGGATTGAAATCCGTATGACAGACTTGATACCAAGGCTATGAAGGTCGCTCCCCTCGTGGGAGCGTGGATTGAAATGATGAAACACAATGCAAGAACTGTTTGTTGTTTGTCGCTCCCCTCGTGGGAGCGTGGATTGAAATGTCATTATACCTTAATGTGAGCACACAAGTCTATTGACGGTCGCTCCCCTCGTGGGAGCGTGGATTGAAATATACGTAGATTTAGATGCTGCAAAGGATGGTTATGGCGTCGCTCCCCTCGTGGGAGCGTGGATTGAAATAGACCATAAGGGATACTACTGCTCTACGTGCGCAGTCGCTCCCCTCGTGGGAGCGTGGATTGAAATCGAGCAACTCATAGAGGACTACGAGAGAGCGAGAGAGTCGCTCCCCTCGTGGGAGCGTGGATTGAAATCTGTCTCTGAAATGGTTGCCATCGGCTCTGCCTGGTCGCTCCCCTCGTGGGAGCGTGGATTGAAATGGAACTTCGGCAGCTTGTCACGGTAGAACACAAGTCGCTCCCCTCGTGGGAGCGTGGATTGAAATATTGACCAAATAGTTACTTCCCATGCTGGTCGTAGTCGCTCCCCTCGTGGGAGCGTGGATTGAAATTTCAGAGTCTATTGATCTCACCCGTTCTAGATATTGGTCGCTCCCCTCGTGGGAGCGTGGATTGAAATTCCCAATAAAATGGGATATATTTGTTGACATTCCCGTCGCTCCCCTCGTGGGAGCGTGGATTGAAATCTAGCATTTCCGGTACACCGTTCTCTCCCGCCATGTCGCTCCCCTCGTGGGAGCGTGGATTGAAATTCTCCACAAGTCCATGAAATCCTTGCCGTTACACGTCGCTCCCCTCGTGGGAGCGTGGATTGAAATAATTGCTAAATTATACAAATATGTTCCCATATTTGTCGCTCCCCTCGTGGGAGCGTGGATTGAAATTTGACATGAGCATTACTGAGAATATTGATAAGTTGTCGCTCCCCTCGTGGGAGCGTGGATTGAAATAATTACTTCAAGTTTTGGAATTTTGAGAGCACATGGGTCGCTCCCCTCGTGGGAGCGTGGATTGAAATGTTATGACAGGCATCAATACCCTCCTCTGAGCTGGTCGCTCCCCTCGTGGGAGCGTGGATTGAAATTTGAAATTGATAAGATCTGTATCAGGATTGAGCTCGTCGCTCCCCTCGTGGGAGCGTGGATTGAAATCGGAATCTTTTGGAGACGTGCGGGACTATAGCCGTCGCTCCCCTCGTGGGAGCGTGGATTGAAATATGTTGGAACTCCTTTTTATAGAATCTTTTGTCGTCGCTCCCCTCGTGGGAGCGTGGATTGAAATAATTGCTAAATTATACAAATATGTTCCCATATTTGTCGCTCCCCTCGTGGGAGCGTGGATTGAAATATGTAATGGTACACCCGGCTACCCATACGTAAAGTCGCTCCCCTCGTGGGAGCGTGGATTGAAATCCGTTAGCAAATGTCTGCAACGCTCGAAAGCTTGTCGCTCCCCTCGTGGGAGCGTGGATTGAAATTTGGAACCAGTATAGAATATTTTATGACCCGAACATGTCGCTCCCCTCGTGGGAGCGTGGATTGAAATATCTGCATTGAAGACTTTTTCTGCCGACATGGCGTCGCTCCCCTCGTGGGAGCGTGGATTGAAATCCCTCCGTATGGTTTTTTCTTTATCCTACCATAGTCGCTCCCCTCGTGGGAGCGTGGATTGAAATCGTAACAGATCCGGCATCTTGTACCAGATCGGAGTCGCTCCCCTCGTGGGAGCGTGGATTGAAATTTTGACAAGATCAAGGAACTGATCGACTTTGGAGCGTCGCTCCCCTTGCGGGAGCGACGATTGAAATAGAAAAGACAATCGTATATAATGTACTATATGATTACATAGAAGGAGGACATTTAATTGAGCAAGACGGTCAGGCAAAGCAATTGGGCAACGGAAACGCTTATGGAAGCCCCATTTTGGAGAAACGGAATGACACCGGAAGAATACGAGACGGAGATATTTGAGTAAAAATTTCTATAAGCAAAAAGATGGAAACTATATGCCACTTTGGATGCAAGAAGAGAACATGAAAGAATAATTAGTTCTTTGGATTTTTTTATTTACAGACAAGAAATGCTTTATATTGAAAGCAAAACAGATTGTAATAATTTCTTATACTATTCTATTTTATGTCTGATATCGTATGTTGTGTTGATAACTATGATGTCTTTAGAAATTGGTTTTAACAGAATCTATTTATATTTCCTATGTAACAATTTGAATTTTTAATGTTATGTCACGTGAATTTTTGTGTAAAATTGTGTATTTTACTATTGATTTTGCGCAAAATTGTGTATAATATAAAAGGAGAAAAGAATGCATCCACGAAAGAAAACAATTAAAGAATTGGAAAAGAACGGTTTTATTTTTAGAAGACATGGAGCAAGTCATGATTTGTATTTTCAACCGAATACCAAGCAGACAATTCCTGTAAAACGTCATGATTTTAATGAAAATGATATGCGCTATATCTTCAAAGAAGCAAATATAGAAGGAGGCAAATGACATGCAATACACATATACCGCAGTTATTACTGAAAAAGATGGCACTTTCTATGCAAAGGTTCCGGATGTGGACGGGTGTATTACTACAGCACCGACTTTGGCAGAGGCGATTGCCCTTATTACAGATGCATTGAATCTTTGTCTTGTTGGTCTGGAAGATGAGGAAATTACTCCGAATGAGCCTACACCGCAGTCAGAGATTCCTCATTTACCGACAGATATTCTTACGATCATTCAGGCAGACACTATAAAATATCGTAGCATGACTGACACCAAGGCAGTTCGCAAAAATGTCTCGCTTCCGGCATGGATGTCCAAACTTGCCGATAAGCGAGGAATCAATTGCTCCAAAGTATTGCAGGAAGCACTTACCGCTAAACTTTTATAACTATAGAAAATCAGTATTTTTACCAAGGAGGTCCTCCCCATGTCCCACCCCATCCAATCCGAAGCCCATCTCACGACCTTCGAAGCCATCAGCATGATCGTCGGCAACAGCATCGGCACGGGCATCATTGCCGTTCCGTATCTTGCCACGAAGAACAGTATGCTGGATGTCGTGTGGATGGTATTGATTGCATATTGTGCGAACGTGATTCTGCACCTGATCATTGCCGAGTTGTCCTATAACAACGGTGGCGTCCAGCTGGTAAAAAGTTTCGAAGGAGAGCTGTTCCACGGCACAATGAAACAGATCTTCAGCTGGGGCGTATTTATTGTCTACGGGCTGGCAATTATGATCGGTGTCAGCGGCAACATCAACGGCGGAGCACAGATTTTTGTGAACTGGTTCGGAATGCCTTTCGTGGCGGCGCAGATTTTGTACTATGTGATCGCCGGAGTCGTGGTGTTTATCGGCATGAAAGCCGTAGGCATCGCACAGAAGTACGCAGTCATTGTCCTCATGGGAATTGTGGCAGTGATGACGGTAGGAACTTTTCTGCATCCGCTGAATTCTTTGCAACGGGCACAGTTCCACTGGAATAATCTGCTGGCGCTGTACAGCATGGTGGTATTCGCAACTTCCGCCAATCAGGCAGTGATCCAGGTGGTGAAAGGTCTGGATGGCAACGCGAAACAGATCCGCCGCTCCATTTTCATCGGTTTTGGGCTTTCCTCAGTGTTTGTCCTGATCGTAACGGGCACGGTTCTCCTGGGAACCAAGGGAGCGCTGGAAAAAGAACTGGCATACATGCAGTTGGGAGAGAGTATCGGTACCTGGGCGATGATCCTGGCAGGCGTATTTTCCCTGTTTGCTTTACTTACCACGTTCTGGAGCAATACTCTCGCCCTCCGCGATGTGGTTCATGAGCAGATCGGCAGCGGCAACCGCATCAGCTGGCTGATCGCCACAGTTCCCTGCATCCTGTTTGCGGTGTTTGGCGTGAACAGCTTTATTGTTCTGACCCGGATCATGAGTGGCGTTGTGGTACTGGTGAGTATCATGCTGGTGCTGACATACGGTAAATCCAGAAAAAAGGCGGGCAGCAGTCCTATCTGCGGTGTGATCGGCACGGTGCCTTTTCAGGTGCTGATGGTGATTTCAACAGTACTTTCTGCAATAGGAGCATTGATCCCGTTGAGTTAATCCCCAAAAAGAAAAGAGATTCTTATGTATACTTCCAAAAACTTTCAGATTCGGGACGAAGAGACTTTTTCTCTTTGCATCCCGACGGACAGAGATTATAAAATATTGCAGCTGACGGATCTGCACCTTGGTTTCGGCATGTTTTCCGGGAAAAAGGACAGACTGGCGCTGGCAGCGGTGACGGAGCTGATCCGCCGGACGGGACCGGATCTGATCGTCCTGACCGGAGATTCTGTTTTCCCGTTTTTCCCGAAAAGCGGTACCATGAACAACCGAAAGCAGGCAGAAAAACTGCTGGCATTTCTGGATGGTTTTCAGATTCCCTATACTCTGGTCTTTGGTAACCATGACTGTGAAATGGGCTCCACCTGCAATAAGGAACAGCTGGCGGAGATTTTCACTACGGGAAAATATGCCGTTTTTACCAAAGGAAGATATGAGCACAGTCCTCAGAATCCCATTACCGGCGTAGGGAATTTTGTAGTAGACCTCACAGATGATCAGGGAAAACTGTTACTTCCGCTGATTCTGCTGGATTCCAACATGTATGGTGACGGCTGGTTTTTCAGTGGTTTCGACTGCATCCATGAGGATCAGACGGACTGGTGCATGGAAAAACTGAACGAGAGAAAAGTGCCTGCCATGGCATTTTTCCACATGCCGCCCGCAGAATTTAAGGAAGCTTATGAGAAAATGAAATTGGGCGATCACAGCGTGATTTATGAACACGGCAGTATCGGAGAAAAGGACGAGTACTTCGGAATATCGAATCAACCGCCACATTTTTTCGAAAAAGCGGTGGATAACGGCTGGCTGAAATGGATATTCTGTGGACACGATCACCTGAATACATTATCCCTGATATATCAGGGCATCCGCATGACCTACGGAATGTCCATTGATTATCTGGGATATTCCGGCATTGCGAAGCAATATATCCAGCGTGGAGCCACGCTGATCACGAGGAAGACAGACGGGAACATAGATATCACTATGGTACCGTTGAAAACGGTTATTTCGACACGAGTAAGGGGAGCCTGATGAAAGGCTCCCCCGATTTGTACGAGAATGATTAGTAATTGATACCGCTGATGCCGAGTACTCCGTTCTGGACATTGAAGGTGATGTTGGGGCCGTCACCGGTGCTGTAGAGGGTGAAGCCTGCCATGCTGGGGCTTAATTCGGACAGATCAGCATTAGCCATAGAGTCTTTCAGCTCAGGGGTGAAGATTTTGTCTGCACCTAAGGCAATCAGATCTTCCCTGGTTTCGATCACACTGCCATCGCCCAGAGCAACATAGACCGGATAATTGACCAGATCAGCGAGAGCATTCAGGTCTTCAGCGGCTACGGCATCCTGGATCTTTTTAGCGAAAGCGGCAGCATCCTCTGTGGAAACTGCAAAGTTGTCTTCATATGAAGTACCATTGGCCGCATCAGCAGAAACTTCTGTAGTTGTCTCAGCACTAGCTTCAGCAGCAGAACTTTCAACAGTAGAAGCCTTCGCACCGCTTTCGGAAGTCACCGTACTTTCCGCCGAAGCTGCTGCATTTCCCTGACTGCCACAGGCAGCAAAAGACAATACCATCACAGTAGTTAAAAGTGCACAGATCATTTTGTTTTTCATAAGTAAAACTCCTCTCTTAAATAAAACCATATCTTACAGGTCTCTGATGGTTAGACTATGCATCTGCTGCAAAAGTTTCAAAAAATATCAAAAAAATATCAAAAACATCCACCCAAAAGAAAAACCTTCTGTTAAAATGTAAAAATAAGACAGATGAAAACAATAGAATAGGAAACTACTATGGAAGCATATTACTACCAGAAAATGAACAAGCCCCAGCAGGCCGCCTATCACGCTATGCAGCAGGGAGTGCTGGCGCTGGCAGACGAGATCCAGTTGCCGCGGATCCCGGCGGAAGAATTGTATGACGTATTTTTCCGACTGCGGCTGGATCATCCGGAGATCTTCTGGGTGGTGAGTTATCGGTATAGATATTATCAGGACTCCCCCAACATCATCTTCGTGCCGGAGTATCTGTTTGAGAAAAATAAGATCAGAGAACATCAGAAAGCCATGCAGTCCCGGGTGGAAAAGCTGGCAAGACCTGCCGCAAAGTTCACAGAGTGGGAAAAAGAGAAGTACATTCACGACTTTATCTGCGAAAATATCACCTACGATAAGTTGAAAAAGCCCTATTCCCATGAGATTATCGGACCGCTGGGACAGGGCGTGGGTGTCTGCGAGGGCATTGCCAAATCGGTGAAGGTGCTTTGTGATGCGCTGGGTGTGTGGTGTGTAATCGCTATCTGCGGCAACAATCCGGAGAAAGGGATCAAGTACCGTCACACCTGGAATATTGTGCGGATCGGCGGGCAGTATTATCATCTGGATGCCACATTTGACAATACATTGGGAAAACATCAGGGCAATGCGGAAGCACCCGGAGAGATCCGCTACGACTATTTCAATCTGGGAGATAAAGCAGTGTTCCGGGATCATGAACCGTTGATCGCCCCGGCACCCGGCTGTCCGGACAACGATCATTTTTATTACAAGGAGAAAAAACTTTCCTTTACGAAAACGGAAGAAGTATATAAAAGAGCACAGCAGATGGCGAAAAAAGGCCGGGCCATGACGTTCCAGTGGCGGGGAGGCTATCTGACCAGAGAAGTCTTGCAGGAACTGTTGGAACTGATCCGCAAGGCAGGCGAGGAGCGGCAGAAGACCGCCCGGATCAGCTTCAACTGGCCACAGGCGGTCATTCATTTCAGCTATGTGGAAAATGCAGGCATCCCGGAGCCGGAGGTCGTCATGGAAGACGCCAACGAAGGGGAACAGTTCGACACCGGGGAATAAAGGTATGGGATGATGTCAGGATCAAGAATTCTCCGACTTCAATGCGCACTCCCGGAATAACGCATTGACGGCCAGCTTATAGTCGCTGGTATCTGTGGCTTTGCGGATCTTTTTTACGTATTTGTCCGGAGATTCGAAGCTGTGGCTTAAGAAAGTCCAGAGATCCTTCATCTTATAGAGCGTATTGGTATCGCCGGACATGATCTCCTGATAACCGGTCAGGAGGGAAGTGTGGAATTCCTTCAGGACAGCCAGCCGTTCTTCACAAGACGGCAGCGCAACACTCTCCGTGGAGGCAGCCTTCAATTCCTGCAATAATCCCGGATTCTGCAAAATTCCCCGGCCGATCATGACCGTATCGATACTGGGAAGCTTCGTAAGAATCTGCGTTAGCGACTCCGGAGAGGTAATATCCCCGTTATAGCACAGCGGACATTGCAGGGCTTCCACCGCCTCTGCGAAAGCTTCCAGATGGGGTGTCCCCTTGTAACCTTCCTTTTGCAGTCTGGGGTGAATGATCAGTTCCTTCATGGGGAATTTTTGATATATTTTAAGCAGTGGAGCCCATTCATCCATGTAGTCCATGCCGATGCGGGTCTTGATGGAGATTTCCAGTGGACATTTTTCGAAGACCTCGTCCAGAAAATCCTCCAGTTCCCGGGGCGTGCCTAAGAAGCCGGCACCACGGTTTCTTGCCACCACCGTCCCGGAAGGACAGCCCAGATTCAGATTGACCTCGTGGTAGCCATATCCGGCCAGCTGCTCTGCCAGCGACAGAAATTCCTCCGCCTTATTGGTCAGGATCTGCGGTACGGTGTACATGCCCACATTATGTTCCGGAAGCACATCGTTGCGTTCTCTGCTGTTCATGTGCCGATTGGAGATAAAAGGGGTAAAATATTTGTCCATGCCGCCGTAACAGCGGTTCCAGTTAGTGCGGAAATTATAAGTGGTCAGTCCCTCCATGGGGGCAAGATAATATTTCATAAAAAATGTATGCCTTTCCGTAACCTGCAAGCGTTCCACTGCATTTCCGGCGTATGCTTTCGCAGATTGTACTTTGTATCGGGTGTTTTGCCAAATCCCTTATGCAGAGATATTCTCAATAACGGGATTGCTCTTTACATGATTATAAACAGTTACTATTATAATAGAGATAGTAAAAATTGCAAAGAAAACCGCAAAGATCCAAAAAGAAAGCGGCTGGAAGAAGGAATAAAGATCATGACTGAAAAAACAGAAAATAATACCATAAACCTAACCACCAACGAACGCACCCAGCAGGAGATCACCATCTCCGGCAACCCCGGGAAACCGGTCGGGGAGGATGGGGAGAAGATGCTGCGCCGCATGAACGAAAGCCACTACGCAGTGACCGGCTGGGCGCTGGAACACTGGAAGATCCGGGAGAATGACCGGATTCTGGACATCGGCTGCGGTGGAGGAGCAACTCTGAAACGCATGAGTGAAGAGGTGCGTGACGGACATCTGACCGGAGTGGATTATTCCGCCACTTCACTGGAGCTTTCCGGGAAAACCAATGCAGAAGCACTGCAGCAGGGAAAAATGGATCTCGTGGAAGCCTCAGTGGAAAAACTGCCCTTTGCGGACAATGCTTTTGACAAGATCATTACGGTGGAAAGCTTTTATTTCTGGCCGGATCCCGCGGAGAATCTGAAAGAAGTCTACCGGGTATTGAAGGAGCAGGGAACCTTTTTACTGGTGGCCGACATTTACCAGAAGGAGGATCTGCCGGAACAGGTGCGGGAAAACATTCAAAGATTCCATCTGTTTAATCCCACACCGGAAGAATTCCGGGAACTGCTGGAAAATGCAGGATTTGAAGGGGTACGGATTCACTTAAAAGACGGCGAGGACTGGATCTGCGCGGAAGGGCACAAATAAGCAGTAGACCCCTTCGGAAAAACGCAAAAACCGGGTGGAAGTCCGAAACGGAACACGCTAGAATCAGAAACATAGAAAATGTGAAAGTATCCATGAAAATATTCAAAGGAGAAAACAATAACCATGTATAATCAGAATTATAAAGTAGAAATTCCCCAGTTCCCGGACCGGGAGGTGTCCATAGCAGAATACGGCGCGAAGAGCGGCGATTTGCAGATCGAGACCGGCAGACACAATGCGGAGGCCATTAACCGCGCGATCTGCGAAGTGTCGGAGCAGGGGGGCGGTACGGTAAGAGTTCCCGCAGGCATCTGGGCGGTGGCTCCGCTCCGGCTGTTAAGCGGTGTCAATCTTCATCTGGACAGTCAGGCTATGTTAAAATTCATCAAGTCCAAAGAGGACTATCCGCTGCGGATCACCAGCTATGAAGGTCAGGACTGCATTCGCACCGTATCTCCCGTTACCGCGGAAAATGCAGAAAACATCGCCATTACCGGAGAAGGCATCATTGACGGCAGCGGTGATAAATGGCGCCCGGTCAAGAAATTCAAGATGACGGCAAAGCAGTGGGATGCGCTGTTTACCATCAGCCCTTATGTGTTAGAGACGAAAGAAACAGCGATCTGGATGCCCACAGAGTCGATTTTAAAAGGAAATCACCACAACATCCAGGGAACCACCGAAGAGGCACTGGCTGCTGCGGCACCTTATTATGATTTTTACCGTCCGGTGATGATCAGTCTGCGCCATTGCAAAAATGTGCTTCTGCAAGGCGTAACGTTCATGAACTCTCCGGCATGGAATATCCACCCCTATTTCTGCGAGAACCTTACGGTGGAGCATATACAAGTCCGCAATCCTTATTATGCCCAGAACGGTGACGGCATTGATGTGGAGTCCTGCACTAATGTGCATATTCATCACAGTGTTTTTGAGACCGGAGATGATGCCATCTGCATGAAGTCCGGCAAAAATGCCATTGCCCGCAAGATTCAGGGGCCCTGCAGCAATGTTTACATCCATGACTGTCTGGTGAACGAAGGCCATGGCGGCTTCGTCATCGGCAGTGAGATGTCCCGCGGAGTAAAGGATATTTTGGTGGAGAACTGTACTTTCGTGGGAACCGATGTGGGTGTCCGTATGAAGAGTGCGCTGGGCCGCGGCGGCGTGGTGGAAAATATCACTCTCCGCAATATCCATATGAGCGAGATCAAGGGCGAGGCAGTGATCCTGACCATGTCCTATGTGCTCAATTCCCTGAACCGGGAAGAGACCATTGCCATGGAAAATGAGGACGACATCCCGTATTTCAGAAATCTGCAGATGGAGAATATTGAAGTCACCGGCTGCAGACAGTTCACAAAGATCGAGCCTTTACAGGGCAGGCCGGAGACAATTCAAAATGTAGTCATTAACGGACAGAAGCTGGCATAAGTGCCAGGACTGGAACACAGATTTCCGGTGCCGGAGAAGAAAATTTTGAAACACAGTATCAGGAGGTAATGATTATGCCATGTACAACCATATTAGTAGGAAAAAAAGCATCTTATGACGGTTCCACCATGATCGCCCGGAATGACGATTCTCCTTCGGGGCAGTTCACACCGAAGAAATTCGTTGTGGTGCATCCGGAAGAACAGCCGAAAAAATACAAATCCGTGCTTTCCCATGTGGAGATCGATCTGCCGGAGGATCCCATGCGTTATACCGCAGTCCCCAATGCACTGGACGGAGAGGGTATCTGGGCAGCGCACGGTGTCAATGCGGCAGGTGTGGGCATGACGGCCACAGAGACCATCACTTCCAATGCCAGAGTTCTGGGAGCGGATCCACTGGTGGAATATGTTCCGGCGAAGGATGGTGTGGAAGAGATCTCCGGCGGCATCGGCGAGGAGGACATTGTGTCTCTGGTGCTTCCTTACATTCACAATGCCAGAGAGGGTGTCACACGTCTGGGAAGCCTGTTGGAGAAATACGGTACCTACGAGATGAACGGTATTGCTTTTTCCGATAAAAACGAGATCTGGTGGCTGGAGACCATCGGCGGCCATCACTGGATCGCCCGGAGAGTGCCGGACGACGCTTATGTGGTGATGCCGAACCAGTTCGGAATCGATGCCTTTGATCTGGAAGATGCGCTGACGGAGCAAAAGGAGCATATGTGTTCCGCGGATCTGAAAGAATTTATTGAAAAGAACCACCTGGATCTGTCACAGGGCGGCGGTTTTTCCGCCAGAGATGCCTTTGGAAGCCATGACGATTCCGACCATGTATACAATACCGCAAGAGCCTGGTATATGCTGCGGACCCTGAATCCCCGTACAAAGGTCTGGGATGGCCCGAATGCAGAGTACACACCGTTTTCCGATGATCTGCCCTGGTGCATGGTGCCAGAGAAGAAGATCACGGTGGAGGACGTAAAATACGTGCTGTCTTCCCATTATCAGGGAACGCCATACGATCCTTATGCTTCGTATGGGGATAAAACTATGTGTGGAGCATATCGTTCCATTGGTATTAACCGTAATGATGTTATGACTTTGATTCAGATGCGCCCGGAGGGCGAGCCGATCCAGTGGCTGGCATTTGCATCCAATGCATTTAATGTGCTGGCTCCGTTCTACACGGACATGGATACGACACCCGGCTACCTGTCCGGAACCAACGGAAAAGTCTCCACCGAGAACTTCTACTGGATGAGCCGTATGATCGCAGCCATGGCCGATGCTTCTTATAGCAAATCCGTGTTCCATATCGAACGTTATCAGGAAAAGGTGGCAGCGAAAAGCCACGAGATCCTGAACCGTTACGATACATTGCTGGAGCAGGAGACTGACGAGGAAACTCGTAAAAAATTACAGGAAGAGGCCAACGAAAAGATTGCTGGGATGCTTCAGTGCGCGGCAGCCGATACTTTGGACAAGGTCCTGTATGAACTCAGTGGGCAGATGAAAAACGCCTATGCCAGATCGGATGCGTAAACAATCATCCAGGTGGAAACTTCATGATCTGAATGAAGAGAAAGGAAAACAGCAGATTCTCCAAAAGAGTCTGCTGTTTTTGTGTTTATGAAAATATCTCATTGACAAATCTGAAATGTTTACATATAATTACCAAAGATAATTACTAGTGGTAACTATAAAGACAATTAAAGAATAGAAAAAAGATATCAGAGAGGAAAAAGAATGACGGTTCAGACCATAAAACGAATGTTGGATGCCTGTTATCAGGCAAAACGGATCCGGGAGATGCTTCCGGCGCTGCCCTCAGGCGTGACACCTTCTTATATTCATTTCCTGGATGTGATCCAGATCATGGAGAGGCAGGGGGTTGCTGTGAAGATTTCAGATATCAGTGACTATCTGAATATCCCCCGTCCCGGCGTGACACGGACAGTAAAAGAAATGGAAGAAAAGGGGTATCTGCGGAAAGCCAATGCGGCGGAAGACGGCAGGATCACCTATATTTCTCTGACAGAAGAGGGACGAAAACTGTCGGAAAAATATAATGAGAATTATTTTGTCGGTCTGGCACCGTATCTGGAGAGCATTTCCGAAGCAGATGCGAAAGTGATGATACAGACCATAGAGACCTTTTATCAGGTGATGTGCGAGAGGAGAGAGAAGTTTGAAAAATAAAGAAAATGACATGATGGATTTTACACAAGGAAGCATTTTGAAAAAGTTGCTTCGCTTCATGGTTCCTATTTTGGGAGCACTGATCTTACAGGCGGCCTACGGTGCAGTGGATCTGCTGGTAGTGGGACGTTTCGGCTCCACCTCCGGACTTTCCGGTGTATCCACCGGCAGTCAGGTGCTGAATCTGGTGACCTTTGTGGTGACTCAGCTGGCCATGGGTATCACCGTGCTGATCGCCCGGTATCTCGGGGAGAAGAGAGAGGATCAGATCGGCAGCATTATCGGTGGCGGAACCGTTGTATTTGCAGCGATCTCGCTGGTGCTGTTTGTAATTATGGTGGGCTTTGCCCGTCCTATTGCGGTTCTCATGCAGGCACCGGAAGAGGCGGTAGGGCTGACCGCTGCTTACATCCGGATCTGCGGTGCCGGAATCTTTTTTATTGTGGCATATAATGTATTGTCAGCCATTTTCCGTGGACTGGGTGACAGCAATTCCCCGCTGCTGTTTGTATTCGTGGCGTGCATTGTCAATGTCGTGGGTGATCTGGTGCTGGTGGCAGGACTGGGCATGGATGCCATGGGAGCAGCGCTGGCTACTGTTTTTGCACAGGCATTGAGCGTAGTGTTTGCAATTGTACGCCTTGTGAAAAAGGGACTGCCCTTTACCATTACCGGATACGATTTCCGTTTGAATCCCCAGTGCGGTAAATTCCTGCAGATTGGTCTGCCGTTAGCTTTGCAGGAGTGTCTGACGCAAGGCTCTTTCCTGGCACTGTGTGCCTTTGTCAACCGCCTGGGACTGGAAGCTTCCTCTGGCTACGGCGTGGCATGCAAAATCGTTAACTTTGCCATGCTGATCCCCGGTGCACTGATGCAGTCCACTTCTTCTTTCGTGTCACAGAATGTAGGTGCCGGAGAACAGAAGCGGGCGAAGAAGACCATGTTCACCGGTATCGGCATCGGACTTTTGGTGGGATGCTTTGCCTTTTCACTGGTGTTCTTCCGGGGGGATCTGCTGGCAGGTATCTTCTCCGCGGATGCGGCAGTGGTGCAGAGAGGGTATGAGTATCTGAAAGGTTTCGCACCGGAGACACTATTGACTGCTGTGCTGTTCAGCATGATGGGATATTTTAACGGTAATGGCAAGACCGTGTGGGTCATGCTTCAGGGACTGATCCAGACACTTCTCGTCCGACTTCCTTTCGCTTACTATATGAGTATCCAAACGGACGCAAGTCTCACCAATATCGGCCTCGCAGCCCCCATCTCTACTGCAGTGGGCATTGTTCTGAATGTGGCTTTTTTTCTCTATTTGGAACATGCTGCCAAGCGTAGTTAATTGAGAGTTACGCGGGCAATGAGCCGCGCATAGGCATAGTGAGGACAGCGATGGGCGCTTGCGCACAAATCGCTGTCTTATTCGATACGCGGGGCGTAATCATTAAATTTAGTCAATTAAGCCCCGGCAGTTTACGATACGCGGGGCGTAATCATTAAATTTAGTCAATTAAGCCCCGGCAGTTTACGATACGCGGGGCGTAATCATCAAATTTAGTCAATTAAGCCCCGGCAGTCTTACGATAGCGGGGCTTAATTATCAAATATTGTGCGTAACGCCCCATACCTTGGTTTAAGGATACAGAGAAGCTTGTTCCTATCACCTGTGTCCACGCTGAGGCGGAAGGTTTCCAGCAGAAAAGGACTGCTCCCCCGGGCGTAGATGCGGCGGAGACTGTGAGATTTTCTTGGAAAGTGGTTAAGCCGCAGGGGCAACGCGAACACGATGTTCGCGTTAGCCGGTAAGCGACATGGATGGCAGCGTAAAGGCGGCCCCGTCATGATGAGAAACACTTGACCACTTTCCTTTAGAAAATCCACAGTTGTAGCTAGCATCCGAGTCCGGGGGGCAGTCCTTTCTGCGTGGGGGCTATGGCAACCCTACGTTACGAGCCATGTCCCCAATTCATAAATGTTTCGCAAAGGGCACTCCACATTTGTTGGCAGTTCTCTGCAATGAGCCACGCTATTCATAAGATTGTCAGCAAAAACGCTGCAAATCCTATGATCAATTTTCTGTTTTCATTCGTCGTTTCGCCTCATACATTTTGGCATCGGCCTCCCGGACCATATCGTCCATGGAACGAGGCATATTATGGGTCAGTACGGAATATCCCATGGCTACAGTAATGGGATGCTCGGAACCGTCAGGAAGCTTCAGAGTTCCCAGAGACGCTTCGAAATCTCTTTGCAGCTTGAGAAATTCTTTTTCAGAATCGGATACGGTCGACAGGAATACGAACTCATCTCCGCCGATCCGGTAACATTTTCCTAAGGAACCGAGATGTGCCGACAGAGTATCCGCTACCCTGCAGATCAATTTATCACCGCTTTGGTGACCGTAGGTGTCGTTCACATATTTGAGGCTATTCACATCGTACAGTGCCAGCAACACATGAAAATTATGGGATGCGTCCAGTCTTTTCAATTCTTCCATATAGGAAGTACGGTTCAGCAGGTCGGTCAGACCGTCGCGATAAGCCAGGCGGCTGAGCAGCTGCATGCGAACCCCTTCCTGATAGTTGGTCATGAGGCGCAGGGTAACCTGGACTGCTTCCATGATCAGGAACATAAGTACACCGATCCGTGTGAAGAAGCTGGTCTCGGGAGCACTGCCGAACCATAGCAGCAGGATATCCAGTAGAACGCCAAAGCACAGACACAGAATTCCAAGGTTATGATATAGATTGTGCTTCAGATGCTGCCTTTGATTCTGATAAAACCCCTTGCCGATGGCATAGATAACAAGTGCGATCAGAATGCCAAAAGTAATATGGGTCAGACGAAGACTTTCATGGAAGTCCTTGAGACCGGTCAGATTCAGGCAGAAACGTATACTGAAATCCATGACACTGATCAGGCATACTGTCTGTACCATCACAGGGGAGTACTCTGTATACATTTTGCCAAGGTACAGAAACAGTGGAATGGTGATCAGCATCATAAAAAGTTCCGCAATTGTATGATAAATATGGCTGTTACGCAGGATCAGTTGCAGCATACGGTTATCTGCCAACATAAAGATACCGGTATTCAGAGCAAATAATCCCAGATAAAGCATCTCACTGCCGATGATGTGCTTCTTGTGTAATGGCAGATAAAACAGGATAAATGCCAGACCAAGATGGGCGATCAGGAAGCTGATGCCGAATCCGGGTGCCTTGTCGCGGATGCGGCTTATCAGGATATCTTCACTACGTCCCAGGTACATATGATTGATCTTGCCACTGCCGTCTCCGTAAGGATTATCGATCACCAGGGTGAGCGTGCACCCGGAATCTTCCCGGTAGATCGGCAGAGAGACATAAGAGGCTCCCGGTGTCTTGCCGAAGAAAACTCTCTCTGGCTGCATGGTCTCATAGATCAGCCGGTCGTCTATCAGGATCGTCACATTGGAACTTTTATAAAAAAAGAAAAGTGCCATGTCGTGAGTCAGCGCAGGAAGCTTCTTGGTCACTGTGCAGGTGCCGCTGATATGGGAAAAATCAACGGGGCTTCCATCGGAGGTGGTCCAGCCTTCTGAAAAGTCAATATAATCCGATATTGCCGGCTCACGGTTCTGCCTGGGCAGACTGTAGTACAGTACCGTAAAAATCACAGAACACATGATCAGGAAAAACAGTCCACGTGTAATGGAATATGAAGTTTTGTGATTGTTCGTGTTAGTATTCATATGAATTATATTATAGTAATCAGGTACCATAAAAGTCAATGTCTGTGTTGGGCAGATCAATGTCAAAGATAAAAAAACGTTGCAATGGGTGAAAAAGTATGCTATTGTGATTTTGTTGCCGCTTTAGCGCGGTAAAGATTTACTCTGGAGAGTCCTTCCACGGAAAGCAATTTTCATATTTCCGTATAGAAGGCGCCGAAGGTGTACGGCAGTAAAGCTGCCAATCTCTCAGGCAAAAGGACAGAGCATCTATATGCTTATTCCCATTCTCTTCGGAAGAAATCAATCTACGATAGGACGTCACAAGAGGTGACGGAAGGAGAGGGAATATGTTAGACATGATTAGTAACTTTCTGACCACAGTGGATGATTTCGTCTGGGGCATCCCCCTGATCGTCCTCATTCTGGCTACGGGCCTTTTTCTCACAGCCAGACTTCGTTTTTTGCAGATCACGAAGCTTCCCCATGCAATCAAACATTTAATTGCCAATGAAAAGTCGGGCGAAGACGGCGAAGTATCCAGTTTCGCGGCACTGTGTACGGCATTGTCCGCTACCATCGGAACCGGTAATATCGTTGGTGTGGCAACGGCTATTGTAGCAGGCGGTCCCGGAGCTTTGTTCTGGATGTGGATCGCTGCGCTGGTAGGTACGGCTACAAAGTATTCCGAGTGCCTGCTGGCGGTGAAATATCGTGTGGTAGCAGAGGATGGACACATTATCGGCGGCCCCTTCTACTATATCGAAAACGGTATGGGCAAGAGCTGGAAATGGCTGGCGAAGATCTTCGCTTTTATGGGTGTATGCGTAGGATTGTTCGGTATCGGAACCTTTACCCAGATCAACGGTATCACCAGTGCGGTACATAATTTCTTCGATGCAAATAATGCACATACCGTACAGCTCTTCGGCATGGACTATTCCTGGAGCGTGGTGATCTCCGGAATCCTTTTGACCATCTGCGTGGCACTGGTTGTTATCGGTGGATTAAAGCGTATCTCCACCGTGGCACAGGTCATCGTTCCTTTTATGGCAGTGACTTATGTAGTAGCCTGTCTGTTAGTATTGATCTTTAATGTAACTGCCATTCCGGCAGCTATCGTAACCATTGTACAGAGTGCGTTTGGTATGCGTGCCGTAGCCGGCGGTGCTTTGGGAGCGGTTATCATGGCAATGCAGAAGGGTATTGCGAGAGGTATTTTCTCCAACGAAGCCGGTATCGGTAGTGCACCGATCGCAGCGGCTGCAGCGCAGAACGACTCTCCTGCCAAACAGGGTCTGATCTCAATGATGGGTACCATCATTGATACTCTGATCATTTGTACCATGACCGGTCTTACGATCGTAATTACCGATTCCTGGAACGTAGGTCTGGACGGCGTGGATGTTACCACCAGAGCTTTCCAGCAGGGGCTGCCTTTTAACAGCTTTATTGCATCCTTTATCCTGATGGTATGCCTGGTATTCTTTGCATTTACCACGATCCTCGGTTGGGATTACTACAGCGAGAGATGCCTGGAATACCTGATCGGTCAGAAGCCGAAGGCGATCAAAGTATACCGTTGGATCTACATTGCCTGCGTATTCATCGGACCCTACATGACTGTTAAGGCAGTATGGACCATCGCAGATATCTTCAACGGTCTGATGGCGATCCCGAACCTGATCGCACTGTTGGCATTAAATGGTGTTGTGGTGGCTGAGACCAAGAAATACCTTGACAATGCCAAGAAAAAGTTTTAAAAAAGTTCTGTAGCCCTATCACGCGGGAAAATCTATATTTTTCCCGGAAGTGTAGAAGTGAGGAACTATATGAAAGATCTTACAAAGGGCAGACCGTCAGTTTTGATACTGACGTTTGCCCTTCCTATTTTTTTGGCCAATTTATTGCAACTTACTTACAGTCTGGCAGATACCCGCATCGTAGGTACTTTTCTGGGAGATAATGCCCTGGCGGCAGTGGGGGCCACGACGACGCTGAGCAATCTGATCGTACAATTCCTGATGGGAATGTGCAATGGCTTTGCTATTATTTCGGCACAGTGCTTCGGAGCGAAGGATATGGACAGATTGCGCAGATCCTTGGGCAATTCTCTGGTGCTTGGCCTATTGGCAGCTGTGGTACTGACGATAGGAGGGCTTGTATTTTTGCAGCCGATCCTCAGATTCCTGAATGTGCCGGAAAATCTGCTGAACACAGCAACACAGTATGTATCCGTGATCATAGCGGGACTTGTTGTTACATTACTATATGATGTATTAGCGGCGACCCTAAGAGCAATCGGAGATACCGTGACCCCGCTGATCGTGCTGGCAGTGTCGGTGGTGCTGAATATCGGAGGAGATCTGCTTCTGATCGTGGTGCTGCATATGGGAGTGCTGGGCGCTGCAGTTGCTACTGTGCTGTCGCAGCTGATCGCTGTGGTGGTGTGTGCGATCTATCTGTGGAAAAAGTATGTAATTCTGCGGATACGTGTGAATGATCTGAAGCTGCAGGATGCCGGAATGCTCCGCAATATGTTAAGCTCCGGCCTTTCCATGGGGTTCATGAGCTCACTGGTCAATATCGGTACATTGACATTGCAGACCTCCATCAATAAGCTGGGACAGAATATTATCATTGCCCATACGGCGGCACGCAAGATTTCCGAGATCTTCATGATCATGTTCAGCGTCTTCGGACAGACCATGGCGACCTATTGCGGACAAAATCTGGGAGCCGGCAAAATCGAACGGATCCGCAGAGGAATCCTGTTGGCAACCGGTTATACCTGCATCTGGTGTACGCTTAATATTGTGACTGCTTATACCATCGGTGACTGGCTGGTATGGCTAGTCACCGGCAGTGAAAACCCGGAAGTGGTCTACAATGCAACGTTATATCTCAAGGTAGATACTTTGTTCTATTATGTGACGGCGGTAATCTGTATTGTGAGAAATGCCATGCAGGGGTTGGGAGAACGTATCGTACCGCTGATCTCCAGCTCTCTGGAAATGATAGGGAAAATTGTGATCGCGGCGACGCTGGTTCCCATGTTCGGATACCTGGGTGTCATCGCGGCGGAGCCTATTGTGTGGTTTATCATGATCATTCCGCTATTGATAAAGATACTGCGTATGCCGTTGTGGAAGCAGAAAACTTAACTGTTTCGTAAACAAAAGAGATATTTTCACTTAACGTTAAGGAAAAATGACCAAATTTAACAATAAAATACTTGTAATTTTGTCGAATTGTATTACTATATGGAAAATGTTACAATGAATTTACCGAGAAAATACTTAAACGTTTTCGAGATGGACCGAATGTGATAAAGTCTTTTACAGAAAGGCAGATGTGGTAAGTATGAAGAAGACAGAGAATAGGAAAACGAAAGTAAAAGGGAACAAAAAGCCATTTTTCACAATTTCGAAAAAGATACTGGCGTTGAGCCTTCTGCCGATGATCATTGTATGTGCACTAGTGGCTACGGTGGGGGCCAAAGCATTAGAGACCGGAATTGAGAAACAGATTGAGCAGTCTCTGCAGATCGTTGGTGTCAGTGTGGATGAAACCTACACGAATCTGTATGAAGGCGATTACACCAGAGATAAGGGAGGCAAGGTGCGCAAGGGCGGCACATCCATTTCCGGGGAGACACAGTTGATCGATGGATTGCAGGAGAAGACAGGCTTCCAGGTGTCTTTTCTGTATGGAAATATGCGTCTGATCACGACATTGACCAAGCCGGAAGGAGGACGTATTAACGGTACGGCGCTGGAAGACGATGTCTATGCACAGATTCAGACTGGGGAGGCTTTGTTCCTGACGGACTGCAACATTTCCGAAGTAGATTATTATGTATATTATCAGCCATTGATCAATTCTGATGGCTCTGTGATCGGTGCCATCGAAGTGGCGACGCCGATGCAGAATGTCAAGGATACAATCTCGATGCAGGTGAAGGATATTATTCTGATCGCTGTGGCATGTGTTCTTGTGGCGGCAACGCTGGTAAGCGTATTATCCCGTAGCATGGTGAAGACCATGAAGAAGACGAAGCATTTCCTAGGCAGGATCGTGAACGGAGAACTGGATGCAGAGCCGGATGAAAAGCAGTGCCGTAAAAAGGATGAACTTGGGGATGTATATCGTATTTCTGTAAAACTGCAAAAAACTCTCCGTTCGATCGTAACAGAGATCAAGGATTCCGCGGATGATCTGACAGCATCTTCCAACAAACTGATCAAGATGGCACAGGATACCCAGGAATCTGTGAATGATGTATACCATGCTGTCGGCGAGATATCAGACGGCGCAAGGAATCAGGCCAATGAGACAACGGATGCTAATGAAAATGTAGTGCGTATCGGCGAGCAGATCGAATATATATCTGAGGAAGTAAAATCTCTGACGGATTATGCCGGTAGGATGGCAGAAGCGGAGAAAGCTTCCGAAGAGATCATGAAGGAACTGAACGGCTCCAACGAGAGCACCAAGGAATCTGTCCTGCGGGTAGCGGAACAGATTACGGATATGAACGGAGCAATTCAGAATATCACCAAGGCAGTATCCATGATTCAGGATATTGCGGACGAGACAGATCTGCTGTCACTGAATGCCAGCATTGAAGCAGCCAGAGCCGGAGAAGCGGGAAGAGGCTTCGCAGTGGTAGCAGAGCAGATCAGTAAGCTGGCTGACCAGTCTAAGCGCTCCGCAACCGAGATCCAGCAGATCATCCAAAATATCATGGAGTCTTCCGGCAGAATGGTGGAGATCATGGGTGAAGTGGAAGCCAACATGAATCACCAGCAGAGCAAGTTAGAGGAGACCGGTGTGAAGACTGCGGCAGTAGCGGATGGTGTGGAGAATTCCCTGCAGCATATTGACGGTATCCGGGAGAAGATGGATGTCTTAGGACAGTCCGGAAGTGCGATCCGTGATGTAGTGGAAGGATTGTCGGCAATCTCCGAACAGAATGCAGCATCCGCAGACAGTACCATGCAGGCGGCTCATGGCATGAGTGATACCATGACAGAACTGATGAATTCTTCTGAGAACCTGTTGGCATTAGCGGATAAGCTGGAAAAGGTACTGGATGTTTTCAAGGTATAAAGAGGGTGCTGGAAGCTGTCCGGCAGGGAGATAACATATAAATGACAGAAAATGCAGTCCGTTTTTCATAGAAAACCGGACTGCATTTTCGTGTGCTTTATTGACGGGGATACCATCATGAATTACAATATAAGGGATGTGAGGAATTACGTTATGAATTTAAGGTCTTTCACCCACTTATAAGCAAGCTCATATGGGCTTAGACTTTTTGAGCCTGGCATAATATCATACGGGAGAGAAGGAGAATGCAAATGAAAGAGTTGGAACGAAGTAACCGGGTGGCCATGATAGCACATGGTGTGATCAATGCATGTATGCTTTTCATTAGCGTGATCGGATTCGCTAATCACACAGTGTCGGCTCCGATATTGGCAGTGCTGATGCTTCTGGGAATCATACCGGTTCTTGCGGAATTAATTTGTTGGAAGAGGGATCATGCGACCAAAGCTATAAAACATCTGTCACTGATCGGATTTGCGTTGTTTTATACGGTGCTGCTTTTTACGGCACAGTGCAATATGGTGTATGCATTTGTAATTCCCATGATGTTTGCAGTCATGCCTTATCATGATGTCAAGGCATTTGCACTTATTAATGTGGGGACGGTGGTAGAGAATGTCCTGGTGGTGCTCCTGGGAGCCACACAGGGTGGGTTCGGCTATCTGGGGCAGGATGCAGGATTTATACAGATTTCGGTAATGATTCTGCTGTGCATTACATCCATCTATGCTACCATATCCAACCAGAAGAACACCGATGAAAATATAGAGAGCATTACAGCTGCGCAGGACCGCGCGGAAGCAACCTTACGTGAAGTCATGGAAATGAGCAGCCGGATGGAGACTTCAGTAGTTGATATCACAGCGGAATTGAATAAACTGGAAACTGCTTTTGACAGTACCAAAACAGCCATGGAGGAGGTGTCTGCAGGTTCCGGGGAGTCTGCAGCGGCGATTCAGCAGCAGACGTCCCAGACGGAGGCTATTCAGGAAAAAGTAAATACTGTGGGTGAAGTGGCAGAGACGATCGGAAGCAATATGGAACATACGATAGAAATGTTGGATGCCGGAAAAGAAGAGATGACAGGTCTGAAGGAGCAGGCAGAGGATTCTGCAAGAAACAGTGAACTGGCGGCACAGAAGCTGGAAACGCTGGATCATTATATGCAGGAGATGCATTCCATCGTGGAAATCATCAGCAAAATAGCTAATCAGACCAGTCTTCTGGCGCTGAATGCCAGCATAGAAGCAGCCAGAGCCGGTGAAGCCGGCCGCGGTTTCTCCGTAGTAGCGACGGAGATTTCGGGAATGGCCACCCAGACAAAGGATGCTACCGGCAACATCGCGGAGTTGATCCAAAATGTATCCGGAGCGATTGGAGAAGTGGTGACGGTCATCCGTCAGATGATAGACGGTATTGGCAGCCAAAGGGAAGGAACGATGCGCGCGGCGGACAGTTTCACGGCAATTGAAGACAGCAGCTATACGATCGTGGATAATCTGGGTGAGATGCTTCAGACAGTAGAAGCTCTGAAAACAGCCAACCAGGAGATCGTGGATTCCATTCAGACAATCTCAGCGACTACGGAAGAAGTGTCTGCCCATGCCAGTGAGACACTGGAAGCGGAAGAGAGAAACAGAGAGATTCTGCAGAAAATTACTGAAAATATGAATTCTATGGTAAAAAAATAAGTAACGGTTCCTGTGACAGAACGGACAGGATAGAAACAGGAGTGACAGAATATGCATGACAACGGGGTGACTTTACAGAAAAAGGTGTTACAGAATCTGGATATACCGTATTCGTATGAACTGGCAAAACGAATGGAACAATACCGGTCACATCCGACACTGGGGTATCGCCCGGCGGGTTCTAAGGCAGAATTTGAGACCGGAGAGATGCTGAAGACAGAAATGGAAAAAATCGGACTGTCTGAGGTTACAAAGGATGCTGTGACGGTAGACGGCTGGGAATTTCATAAGGCAGCGTTAAGCTACACGAATGCGGCAGGGGAGACCGTGTCAGCAGAATTGGGAGCCTATCAGACAACCTTTGTCACCGATGGTCCTAAGGAATTTTCCATGATGTATCTGGGAAAAGGAACGGAGACGGACTATCAGGGAAAAGACGTCAGGGATAAACTGGTACTGGTGGAGATTAACCAGAGAGATGAGTGGTGGATCAATTATCCGGTATACCAGGCACATCTGAAGGGAGCCGCAGCCCTGATCGCAGTGCAGAGCGGCGGCTACGGCGAAATCGACGATGAAGCTCTGAATGCACAGGATATCGCCGGACCGGAGGATGCTCCCGCTTTTTCCATTTCCAGAAAAGATGCGGCAGGCCTGTTGGAGCTGTTGCGTGATCAGGAGGAAATAACGGTCACCTTTGATGCGGAATCCAGGGTGACCAGAAACTGCACGACTTATAATATTGTGGGAAGGATTCCCGGAAAACATCCTGACCGCATGGTGCTTTTGTCTGCACACTATGATTCCTATTTTGACGGATTCCAGGATGACAATACAGCGGTCGCCCTGATGTTTGGTATTGCAAAGGCGTTGCTGGACAGTGGTTTTCAACCGAACAATACCATTGTGATCTGTGCCATGGCATCCGAGGAATGGGGCGTGGTGGATTCTAATTTCGACTGGTCTACGGGAGCTTATGAGCAGATATTCACCGCACATCCCGAATGGGTGGGCAAGGTGATCGCAGACCTGAACTTTGAACTCCCTGCGTTGGCGCATGGTACCAGAGCGAGGATCCGCAGCTGCTATGAATACGTCAGCTTTCTGGAGGAATATCTGGCGGATCTGCCGAATCTGACGATAGCCTATCCGGAAGAGACAGCAGTGACATCTCCGATCGAGACCTGGTCGGATGATTTTTCCATGGCGATCGCAGGTGTACCGTCCATGGTAAATGATTTCACCGGCGGAAGCTTTATGGAGACCCACTACCATTCTCAGTTTGATAACGATGAGTTTTATGATGAACAGGTATATCGTCTGCATCATGAGCTGTTTGCCCTGTTGATCCTGGCACTCGATGAAACGGCAGTGGTACCGTTGCAGTTTTCACCGGTGGTGCAGCGGATTCGCAAGGGCTTGGAACAGTGTCGGGAAATCTGCTACCGCGCCGATGTGGCGGGGCAGTTGGGAGAGAAAAAACGGGTTTTGCTTGAAAAAATTGAGGAACTGGAGACTTTAAGTGACCGGGCACTCAGAAGATGCCGGGAGGAATATGAAGCGGTAGAGGAATACAACCGTAACTACAAACAGTTGCTTAGAGATGGAAAATACGACGAGGCGGAGAAACTTTTCCGGCAGATCAGACCGCTGGAACAGAAGCTGCTCGCAAGGTTCCAACAGGAGCAGGACGCTTTTGTGCGGATTGACTGGTACGGAAATGTGTTGTATCCTCATGAGATATGCAGTGCAAATCTGAGACTTCTGGGCGGAGCGGTGAGAAATCTGAAGGAACAGAGACTTTCCTCCGCACTTCGTAAGCTTTATCAGGTAGACAACAATGCCTATGCCTTTAATTTTGATGAAGAAGTATATAGGCATTTTACGGATTATGTATTCCATCAGCCGAAGGATCGCCTGAAATGGGGTTACGGAAGGCTGCCGGAGCATGAAAATCTATATGGAACGGTCAAGCAGCTTCTACAAAAAGAAAAACAACTGGAGATGTTGACAGGATCCGGTATGAAGGAAATGGACTACCGGGAAGAAATTACCAGCCTGGAGCATGCATGCAGCAAGCTTGTGGTCAGCCTGATGAATATCGTGCAACAAATGGAGAGATCTGTGACAGAGATATTCGAATTGTAATGATGGCGAGAGCAGAGCACGGAACGATCCACAGACAACAAAGCTGGGGACTGACATCATCATAATAAGGAGATAACAGTAAATACAATTATGGAAAGTGATAAGTTATATCGTGTGCAGAAGGAAGACCTTCCGAAAGTGGAGAAAATGCTGAATCAGTGCTTTGCACACGATCCGTTGTACGAGACGCTGATTCCGGATCCGGAAGTCCGTAAAAATCTGATGCCGGAGCTGTTTAAATGTGACATGGATGAATTTTATGCGACCTGTGAGATCTTCGCAGACAGCGCGGATCTGAACAGTGTATTGGTGGTATCGGATGAAGCGGAGCCGTACAATGTATTTCAGTTCTATTTTACAGAGGCCATGGCTGCTTTACAGACGGATTCCTATCTGATCAAGGAGGATCCTTCGTTAAAGACATTTCGGAATTTTATGAAGGGTGAGGATTATCTGAATTCCAGCTGGACGGATCAGCTGCATCAGAACCAACGGCTGCACATCATTTATCTGGCAGTGGATCCCACCATGCAGCATCACGGAATTGCAGCGGAGCTTCTGGAGGAAGCCATCGACTATGCCCAGAAGCACAAGCTGATGATCTCCCTGGAGACTCATAATCCAAAAAACGTGGAATTTTATGAAAAATTTGGATTCAAGGTATATGGTGTGATGGAGAAGAATTTCCCGTTAAAGCAATACTGTCTGATCCGTGAAGTACAGTAATATTGCTGAAAATTTCAGAAAAATCCGGAAACGCAACTGCCGGTTGACAAAATTTCAAGGGCACTTGGTAGTTGTCAACCGGCTCTTTTGTTATGATTTTCCTATGTCGACGATCTATGTGTGCACAAGAAAACATTAATAAAAGAAGGAGAGAATGAAAATGATCCTGTCAGAAAAAATAATAATGTTGCGTAAGAAATATGGGTGGTCCCAGGAGGAACTGGCAGAACGCCTGGACATTTCCAGACAGTCTGTATCCAAATGGGAGAGCGGAGCCTCAATCCCGGATCTGGAACGTATTGTCAGTATGAGCCAGTTGTTCGGAGTTACTACGGATTACCTATTAAAAGATGAAATGGAAGAGACGGAATTCACCGATGGAATGACACCGGAGATCACAGAGGGCAAAGTGATCACGGTGGAGGAAGCCAATACGTTTCTGGAAGCTACGAAAAAATATGCTGCCCGGATTGCTCCGGCGGTATCCTTATGTGTGCTCTCTCCTGTTGTATTGTTGTGGTTGTTGGGAATGGCAGGTGCCAAAAGAGGAGCGGTTACAGAAAATGTCGCAGGAGGAATCGGTCTCATCGTACTGTTACTGATGGTGGTAGTTGCGGTAGCGGTATTTCTTCTCACCGGAATCCCGTATAATAAATATGAATATCTGGAAAAAGAAAAGCTGACATTGCAATATGGGGTGTCCGGAATCGTGGAGAAAGCAAAAGAAACATTTGCGGGAACCTACCGGATCTGCATAACCCTGGGTGTTGTATTGTGTATTCTGGGAGTGGTACCGTTGCTGGCAGTATCTATTTTTTTCGGGAATAATGGTTATGCGGTAATCCTTGCTACGGATGCTTTGCTCATTGTAGTGGCGATCGCTGTATGGCTGTTCGTGTGGTCCGGTATTATCTGGGGCGGTTATCAGAAATTGCTTCAGGAGGGGGATTATACTGTGGAGAATAAGGCAGTTAACCGGAAGTATGAGCATGTGACAGCAATTTACTGGTGTGTCTGGACAGCGCTTTATCTGGCCATCAGCCTGCCGACAATGCGTTGGGACATTACCTGGGTCGTATGGCCTGTGGCCGGAGTATTGTATGGGGCACTTCTGGCGTTTCTGAAGATAAAGAATCGGAAAGCAGAGCGCAAATGAGCGGATTGCACGGGGAAATACGGACGGCGTGAAAAAGGAGCGGAATATATGACAGTGGTATGCCTTGTGATACTGGCAGGAATTTTCTGGGGAGATTTTTTCTTAAAAAATTATATAGAGTCGCATGTGGACGAGCGGGAAGAACGAGAGATCTGCAGGGGGAAACTTCTGATCCGCAAGCATCACAACAAAGGCATGATGCTCAATGCCGGACAGAAGAGAAGGCGTCTGGTGGCTGTTGTTTCACTGGCGTTTACACTGATATTGACCGTTGTCTTTATCGTGAGTCTGGGACATCGAGGCAACAATTTGCTGCGACTGGGACTATCGCTGTTGCTTGGTGGTGCCTTCAGCAATACCTATGACCGCCTTCGCAGAGGTTATGTGGTGGATTATGTGAGCTTCCCGGTGAAATGGCAGGCGTTCCGCAAGATCGTCTTCAACTGCTCGGATTTCTGTATTATCATCGGTGCGTTGCTATCGGCGCTTGGAATGCTGTAAATTGAGAGTTAGTGAAATACATTGGCAAAATCCACGAACTCCCGGAGCATGCGATACACATGTCTCGATGTAAGGTCTCCGGATGTGAATTTTCTACGAAAAGTGATGAGTAGTTCTCGTCATGACGGGGCCGCCTACAGTCGACATCCATGTCGACAATCGGCTGACGCGGACATCGTGTCCGCTTTCCCCCTGCCTTTCAGCACTTTTCTAGAAAATATCAACATCCTCCGACAAACATCTTCGACATGGCACCGCATACTCCGGGAGTTCTGCGTTTTGGAAAGCTTTCAAAAAACCAGTAGCCCCGGCTGGGTA